>ENA-OOWN01001150-OOWN01001150.1-human-gut-metagenome-genome-assembly--contig:-NODE-1150-length-20445-cov-7.434232_pt1 | contig 20445 bp, 5 predicted proteins | sample MGYA00241406_ERZ501319 | MGnify/ENA primary metagenome ERZ501319 (study PRJEB25962, sample SAMEA2042734) | human gut metagenome | biome: human gut; feature: human-associated habitat; material: faeces... | reverse complement strand
TTATAGCACTAGGTGGAGGAGTATTCATAATTAAGAAATATGTAATTTAGGGATTTGGGGACTTCCCTTTTTTCCTATATTAAAAAAAGCTGATGTCTATAATGACATTAGCTTTTTGCATTACAGTAAATAGGAGGTATTTATGACGAAACGAATTGATTTACATATACACACGACTATATCAGATGGTGTGTTAACACCTAAAGAAGTAATAGATGAAGCAGTAAAAAATGGTGTAGCTGTTATTTCAATTGCAGATCATGACACTATAGATGCATACACTGATGAAATATTTGAATATGCGAAAAGTAAAAATATAAAGCTAATACCGGCAGTGGAAATTTCAACTAAAACTAAGAAAAGTGGTATTCATGTATTAGGATATAATTTTGATTTAGAAGATATAGAGTTTAAAGAAAAGCTTAAACAAATAAGAAATGCTAGACATGACTATTTGCATAAGGTTGCAAAAAAATTAGAAGAGTTGGGATACTATGTAAATCTTACGGAACTAGATAAAATTGATGCTGTTACAAAGGCACATATAGCGATAGATTTAACAACTAATCTAGCAAATAAGGACAAATTATTAAAAGAATTTGGACATATTCCAGCTAAAGGGGAGTTTATAGAAACAATAATGAATGAAAACTGTCCTGCATATGTGGAGAAGGTTACAGTAACTCCAAGAGAAGCCGGAGAAATGATAAGAGCAGCAAAAGGAAAAGTGGTTCTAGCGCATCCTGTTGCATATGTACATGAAGATAACTTAACTGATGAGGATATTTTGGAAATTGTTAATGATATGAAAGCAGATGGACTAGAAGCAAATTATTTATATGTAGATAGATATGATAATAAATTTGATGAAACAAAAAAATGGAATGAATTTGCCAAACAACATAACTTATTTGTAACAGTAGGTTCGGATTTTCACAATAATAAAAAGAAATTAAAGCCACTAATAGGATTTGTAAATACAGATTTTGTTTTATCAGAAGAGGTTATTGAAGAAATTATTAGTAATTTAGAAAAGTAGAAAGTGGAAAATTATTAAAAACTTTTCCACTTTTTGTGCTCTATACAAAAAATAATAGTGAAACAGCCAATTATAAGATAAAAATGATAAAAGTAAGAAAATATCAAAAAAGATAAGAAAATGTAAAAAAGAGAAGGTTAAGCTAAGTATATAGAACTTCCGTAATAACAAATGAAAGTAATCCAAAAGAAATGGTAGATGCTTCCATTTACAGTTATATATAATATTAATAATATATATATTAATAAAAAGTATGGGAAGGAAGTTGAATATGAAAATAGCTGTAATGCTTGGTGCTGTACACACACATAACCTTTTTAGAGAAAAAAGAATATTTATAGATAAAAAGTAGGTATACCAAAAGGTATGCCTACTTTTGCTGTTTAAAAAGAAAAGTTGTGCAAGAAGTTAAGTGTTACTTAAATATAGAGAGAATGGTGCAAATTATCCAATAGTACCAGCAATTCCCATGGAATAGGAAAGCATAGCATATTAAAATAAAAATAAAGGACATTAAACGGAGGTAACAAGATGAAAATTAATCTAAATTCCAAATCCAAAAAAAGAATAATACTAGCAGGCTTAAGTAGTGCAATTGTAATTTTAATTGTAGCTGTAAGCCTATTTAGCGTGTTAAAAACAAGCAAAAGCGAACAAATAGCAAATCCAGAACTAGCAAGAGCAATGGAATATGGAGAGCTAACAGAAAAAGATGAAGAAACACAAAGTGAAAATGTAAGATTTAGCGCATATTTTGCAAGAGATTTAGATGGAGATGGATATGCAGAAAAAGTAAAAGGAACATGTAAAGAAGTAGAAGGAGAAGATACACTTTACATGAGCTTAAACGTGCTTGGAGATGGATATTTAAAAAATGCAAAAATAGAAATAGAAGAAGATAATATATATTTTAAAACAGCATTAGTAGATGATGAAACAATAAGTGGAAACTATATAAGTGAAAATACAAAAAGTATAAACTTAAAAGAAGTACAAGTAGGAACACAAAAATTAATATTTGGACAAGTAAGAAGTGGAGATTATAGATATGACAGTAGTAAAAAAGATGCAATAGGAAAAGATACAAAAAAATATAGTGGAATAAATAAAATAAAACTAACAGGAACACATGTATCAAATGATGGAAAAACAGAAACAGCACTAGAAAAAGAAATAGAGTTACCAGTAGATTGGTACAGTACAACAAAAGCAGAAATACCATATACATATGGAGCAAATGGAGAAAAGAATAAATATCAAAACTATAACACAGAAAGCATAGTAGATGAAGAAAACAAAGAAGTAAATTTAGAATTTAAAATAACAGCTCAAGAAAGTAATAATAAGCTAATATTAGCAAAATCAACGATAGAAGGAACAGTACCAGACTTAAATGGATATATGCCAACAAAAGTAGAGATAACAGGAGAAAATGTAGAATATACATATAATGACAAAACAGGAGAATTTACAGCATATAGAGAAGCACAAATAACAGAAGAAGGAATAGTAACAAAAGAGGCATATTCATCAGTTTGGAAATCAGTTTGGAATACAGCAAGATATAATGAAATAAAATTAAAAGTAACATATCCATTAGAAGCATATGAACAAACAAATGGAACTATAGTATTAAGTATACCTGTAAAAGCAACATTTGAAGGATATAATAATCCAAATGAAGAATTTGACAATCCATATGTAAGTAATGTAGCAGAAGATGTAATAACAGTAACATATGAAAGAGGTGGAGGAGACGTAATTGGTTATGATGTACAAGTAGGAACTTGGGTTCCAAGTCCATATTATGTGTATGTCGTATCAAAAGAAAATGCAGTAGATTATTACAATCAAATAGAAGAAAAAGAACAAGATACATATGAAGTAAGATGGTATGTATCAAGAGGAAATTCAGGAACAATATCAAATGTAGAGTTAAAAGAACAAGCAAGTAATTATACAGATAAATTCCAAAAAACAGATGGAACATATGAAGATATGTTAAAATACAGCAAAAACATAGGAATATACTTTACAACACCTGGGGCAATGTTTGGAGAAGATGGATGGATAAAAGTATATAATGATGAAACAGATGAATTAATACATGAGTTTACAAGTAAAGATTGGGAAACATATACAAAAGAAAATCCATATTATTATGAAGAACCAGTAGGACATATTAGAATAGAAACAAGTAGTGCAGAAAAAGTAAGTAGTTTTACTGCAGTAAATATTAAAGAAATAGATAATGAATTATTAACAACAGATAAAACAAGAGAAGAATTTGATAAATTAAGTAAAATATATTCATATTTAAGTGGATATGCAAAATATACAGAACAAGAAGATTATCAAAAATTAGAAGATGATGTAGGAATAGCAAATTATGATGAGACATTATCTATGGCACAAATAACAAATGTAACACCTTCAACTTTAACAACACAAGAAACAACAAATGTAAAAATAACAATAGGAACAGTTAATTTAGGATATAATGTTAAATTGTGGAAAAACGGAATATTTTTATTAAAATTTCCACAAGAAGTACTATTAGCAGAAATTAACAATGTTACAATTAATAACAACAATGTAAGCATTTTAGGATATGACATATATGAGCAAGATGGAAATTACTATTTAAAAATATTAACAGGAAATGAAAATCCGGAAAATTACACGATTACAATAGATGCAAATGTAACACCAGATCCACGTAAATTATCTGCAACAAGAAATATAGAATTATGGGCATATAATGAAGAATGTAATAATTATAAAGATAGTTTAAGAAAAGAAGATACATATGATGTAAATGGAGATGGAAGCACTGTAGATTTAGTAGATTACGGCACAAGAGGTATTCAATTTGTAGGCCCAACATCATTATTAACAACAGAAACAGGCTCTGATTATAATGATGAAGGTGACGAAATAAAAACAACAGTAGCACCACAAGTTGCTATAATAGATAAAACTCAAAATAATAAAACAGCAAAAATAAGTGTACAAATTACTAATAATTATTCTGGAAATATAAGTGGAGTAGTATTAGTAGGAAAAACACCATTTGAAGGAAATACATCGCAGATATTGGGAAAAGATTTAGATTCAACATTTACAGCAGAAATGACAGGACCAATAGAATTACCGGAAAAGTTACAAGGAATTGCAACAGTATATTATTCAGAAAATGAAACAGTAAATAATGATATAAATGACAGTACAAATAACTGGAAAACAGAAGCAGAAGTAACAGATTTTTCTAAGATAAGAACATATGCAATAGATTTAGGTGATTACCAAATTCAAAAGGGTGAAGAATATATATGTACATATGAAATACAAGTACCACAAGATGTAAATTATAATGATGTAACATATTCAACACATGCAGTATATTTTTATTTAGAAACAGATGAAGGTAAATTACAAGATCAAACAGAAACTAATAAACTAGGATTTATGATTGCTAGAAAATATGATTTAGAAATTAATAAAGTAAAAAAAGGAGCAGGTACAGCTGTTCAAGGAGCATCATTTAGTGTACAAGCAGAAGGAGAAGAAAATTCTAGAATAGTAGTAAGTGACAGCAAAGGAAAAATAAATATTACAGATTTATATGTTGGAAAAGTATATACAGTAAAAGAATTAAAAGCTCCAAGTGATTATGTGTTAAATGGAGAAGAAGTAAAATTTACAACTGATGTAGATGAAAATGGAGATTTACAAGTAGAAAAAATATCTGGAAGTAGCGATATAACAGTAAGTCAGGCAACAGAAAAATCAAATGCCAAAGTAAGCTTTACAGTTGTAAATGAACCAAAATATACTTTAAAACTAACAAAAGAAGATCAAAATGGAAATAAAGTACAAGGTGTAAGATTTAATTTAACAGGAAAAGGACTACCAACATCTGGAAGAACAGTATCAACAAATAGTAAAGGTGAATTAACAATTACAGGATTATATCCAAATGAAGAGTACACTTTAACTGAAACTTATGCAGAAGGATATGTATATAGTGAAGCTCCTATAAAATTTAAAACCGTATGGAATGGAAATAATTTAGAAGCACAAGTAATTGAAGGAAGTTTTTAAAACAGCCCTACAGTAGATAATAGTCAATCAAAACAACCAATTATGAGTGCAAGTTTAGTAAATGAAAAATTAGATGAATATTCTTTAATACTTGAAAAATTTGAGAAAGAAACACCAAAACCATTAGAAGGAGCATTATTTACAGTAAAAGGAAAATGGCTAAATCAAGATTTTACAACAGATGAGAATGGAACATTTGAAGTAGGACCATTATATGTTGGAATAGAATATACAATAGAAGAAGTAGTGCCACCAACAGGATATGCATTAAGTGATAACATAGTAAGATTTGTTGTAAATAAAGATGAAGAAGGAAAGCCATATTTACAAATATTAGAAGGCGAAATTAAACCAAGTGCTGATTTTGAGAATGAAAAAGAAGAGAAACAAGGAATTAGTACATATGGTGCGGTATTGCCGCCAAAAATTCAGTCAGCAATAGACAAAGATGGAAATCCTATTGACGATAAAGAGGCAGTAGCAATACTTGACGGAGATAAAATTTCGCAAATAGGAATTGCTATTGATAATGAACCATTATTTAGCTTAACTAAGGTAGATGGAGAAACACAAAAGCCTCTACCAAATGTAAAATTTGCAATAAAAAAAGTAGAAGATGATGGAACAGAGTCACAAGCTTTAAATAGTAAAGGAGAAGTGATAGGAGAAACTCAAGAAATAGATGGAAAAACATATCAAGTAATAACCACAGATAAAGATGGAAGAATAACAGAAGACTTGCCAGAAGGATATTATAAAGTAGTAGAAGTTGAAACATTAGAAGGATATCAATTACCAGAAAACGAAGAAGACAGAACCTATTTCTTTGGGATTGGAAAAACAAAACCGGCTGTTAAAGAAATAGTTGAGCTATGGAGCCAACAATTTGAAGGAAATGGAGAAATTACTTACACAGATTCTGTAGCTACAGATGATGGTGGGTATGTAGTAATTGGAGATATTTATAAAAATGTTGTAATAGAGGCAAAAGATACGGAGAATAATGAAGACATATTACTACCAAACTCTACCTACAAATCTGGAGTAATTATAAAATATAATTCTGAAGATAAAATAGAATGGGCAAGAACAATTTTAGAGAATATTAATGAGAATATGGCTTCAATTGAAATAACAGACGAAGGGGAGTTTGTTATTGCAGGAAATGTTGGTAAAACAACGATAAAGGCAGATAACACAGAAAACGGAGAAGATATAAAAATAAATGAAGGTTCTTATAATCAACAAGCATTCATAATGTTATGTAATAATCAGGGAAGAGTAAAATGGATAGAAAGAATAAATAATGGAACTTTGCCTTCACAATATAATGGGATAAAAGTAGTTGATAATGGATATGTATGTGTTGGATATACAAATGCAGATATTACTATTCCAGCGGATAAAACAACAAATAATCAAGAAATTATTATTGATTATACAGAAGGCTCAACTTCAAATTCTGGAGATATGATAGCTATAAAATATGATAAGGAAGGAAAAATAGAATGGGCAACATCTATTGGGGGAACTGCAAATGATATAGCAGTTGACCTAGAAATTAATGAGCAAGAAGAAATTGTTATTATAGGGAATACGAATAGTAGCAATATAAATATAGATAAATCAAAAATGATAAGTAATAATGAATTTAAATTAGAATTAAATGGTACATCTAGTAGTTTTATTACTAAAATAAACAGTGATGGAAAAATAATTTGGATTAAAAAATTAATTGGATTAGATAATGGTTTGAACACAATACATTCTATAGAAAAAGTAGAAGAAGGATATATTGTTGTAGGAGAAGGTTCTGGATATAAATTGACTTCAGATGAAACTAAGGATGGTAGTGACAAACAAGAAGCATTCCGAGGTGCTTCAGGAGAAATAATGAAATACACTGAAGATGGATTAATAGACTGGATATACTCTTCGGGAGTTGGGTATTTAAGTAATATTGTAAATATTGGAAATGAAAAATATGCAGCAGTTGGTGGAGTTAGCTGGTTCGTAAATTTAGCAGGTAAAACTGCAGAAGGATATTCACCATCCTTTGATAGTAAAGGCACATATGATGCTATTATTATTAGATATAATGAAAATGGAAAAATAGAAAAGATAAATAGATTAGAAGATAAAGATTGGAGAGGTCAGTATTCAAAAGTTAATATTGATAAGGAAGGAAATATTATAGTTTTAGGTAGCATTTCAGGAGTATCCAATATTAATATAGATGAGCAAAATAAAAAGATAATTGGAGCAATTAATGTTAAATATGATAAAGAGTTAAATTTAATAAATTCAACAGATAGAAATAAGTCAACCAATGAAATTTTCTCAGCTATAGCAACAAATGATGGTGGCAACATTTCTGTTGGAAGATTTTCAGAAAAACTTGAAATTAGTTCGGAAAAAACAGTAACTGGTGAAAATATTGAGTTATATAGTAACGGAAAGTATGATTGCTTTTCTGTGAAATATAATTCAGAAGGATTAGTAGAAAATGCAACAGTAGTTGGAGGAGGATATGAAGATGTATTCTATGGCATAACAAAAGTAAGTGATGGATATATAGCTGTAGGAAGAGTTAATGAACAGTATACTTCTAAAGATGTTATAATTAGTGGGGAATATACACAAGATGGAGAAAACATTACAATTGATAATATTGGTAATCCATATGGAATAATCATAAAATACAATGAAGAAGGAAAAATTATATGGGGAAAATCTATTATCTCAACACTTGATAATATAAAAGCTATGAATGATGGTGGATACATTGTAATAGGAGAAAATGGTAGAACGAATAAGATACCAGCAGAAATGACAGCAGAAGGTCAAGAAGTTACTTTATCAACAAAAGGAGTTGTAGTTTTAAAATTCAATTCAGATGATAAAATAGAATGGTATTCAAATATAGGTGAGTCAAGTAATTTTTATTTACAGAATTTAGATATAAACTTTACTAATGAAATATTTGCAGTAGGATACTTTAGTGGGACTATTAATATAGATGGAAGTAATACTGAAGATGGAGAACCTATAAGTTTGACATCAAATTCAGGAGCAGTTGCAATTACTATAAAATATAATACCGAAGGCAAAGTTGTTTGGGCAACCACAGATTTTCGTTGTGGTAATTTAATGGAAGAAAATATTGTAGCAACTGAAGATGGTGGATATATAAAAGTATGGCATGGATTTACTAATACGGGTCTAACAATAGATGGAGATAAGACAGTTGATGGACAAGATATTCCTTTAACAGGTGGATGGACTACATATTTAATAAAATATAATGAAGAAAATAAAGTAGAATATGTTAAGAAAACATCTTTAAGTCAACAAAACGGAATAAACTATTTGATTTCAACTAATGACGGTGGTTATCTAGGTGTTGGAGGAATAGGTACGGAAGATAACAGTGGAATATTAATTATAAAATACGATAAAGATTTAAATGAAGAAGGAATAACTTTACAAGCGTATAGTAGCCAAGAAGGCAGGTATGAATTTGTTACAGAAATAAATGATGATGAATTTTTAATAATAGGAAATAGATTAAATAATGGTCAAAAAAGTGCTACTGTGACTAAGATAAAAATTAACACCATCTCAGCCGAAATCCCAGAACAACAATCACTAACAATAGAAAACCACAAAAAAGAATACAAAATAACAACAGATGTAGATGGTGTTGGTGGTACAATATCAGGTCAAGGATCAACAAATGATAATCCATACGAAACAGTAGAAGATGGAGGAGATAGTACAAAAGATATTGTAATAACACCAGAACCAGGATATAAAGTATTAGAAATAACAGTAAATGGAGAGAAAATAGAATTTATACCAGAAGAAGATGGAAGTGTAATACTAGATAAGTTCATCAATATGACAAGTGATAAACATGTAGTAGTACAATTTAGTAATTCAGTTTCAACAGTAATAGTTCATCATTACAAAGATGGAACAACAGAAAAATTAGCAAAAGATGAAACTTTAACTGGAGAAATTGGAACAAATTACACAACAGCTCCAAAAGATATTGAGAACTATGAAGTAGTAATAGAAAAATTACCAAGTAACGCAAGTGGTCAGTATAAAGAAGATGAACAAGAAGTAATCTACTATTACAAACAATCACCTGTAAAATTAATAGTACATCACTACTTAGAAGGAACAGAAGAAATAGTACCAGGTTCAGAAGATGACCAAATAAATGAAGAAAGAGAAAGAAATTCAGAATACACAACAAGTCCAGCAAAAGATATAGATGCAAAATACGAATTAGTTGCTACTCCAAGTAACGCATCAGGAAAATTAACAGAAAATGAAACAGTTGTAACATACTATTATAGAGTAAAAGACTCAGCCGGAGTAATAGTACATCATATAGATACAGACACAAAAGAACAAATAGCATCAGATATAATTATTCCAGCAAATGAAACAGGAAAATATGGAGACAGCTATACTACTGAAATAAGTGATGAAGTACCAGCAAATTATGAATATGTAAGTAAAACAGACAACTGGGAAGGAACAATGATAGACAAATTAACAGAGGTTACATATGAATATAAATTGGTAGATCCAACAATAAGAAATGGAGTAGAAAAAACAGCAACACTAGAGATAACAAGTAAAGATGATGAAATAACATATGATATTGCATATAGGGCTACAATAGAAAACTATATAGGAAAAGCACAAGTAACAATAGTTGATACTATTCCATATGCAATAGATATGTCAAAATCAACATTAGATGGAGGAACATATAATGCAAAAACAAATACTATTACATGGAAAGAAGTAGTAGATGGAATAGATACATATGAAAATCCAGAAAGTGGAGAAATACTAATAAACAAAACAATAAAAGTAGTATATACAAATGTAGACACTACACAAGAAACAATAGTAAATAATGTAAGTGGACAAGTAAAATTACTTACACCAGAAAAAACAAGTGAAAAAGTAACAGATAAAGCAGAAACAAGAACTAAATTTACATTAAATATACCAGTAGCAAAAATTTGGGATGATGAGGGAGATAAATTAGGAAATCGTCCAACAAGTGTAATCTTCAAGCTAACAGGAAGTGATGGAAGCGTATATACAAAAGAACTATCAGTACCAGGAACAGCTGGAAGTACAACAACACAAGATAGTAACAATCCAAATAAATGGAATGATATATTCGAAAATCTTCCAAAATATGATGCAAACAGAAACGAAATAGAATACACATTAACAGAAGAAGAAAAGAATGAAGACGATTTACAATACTATGAAGCTACAATAGATAATGAAAATAAATCTATAGTAAATAAAGATACATATGGAAAAGTAACAGTACATTATTACATAATAGATAATGAAGGTAAAAAGACAACAAATAGAGTACCAGACGAAGAAGGTAACGAAGTTCCAGATATAATTATAGAAGGACAAGAAGGCAACGAGTATGAAACAGAACCAGCAGAAGAAGTTTCAGAAAAATATGAATTAGTACAGACAGAATTACCAGAAAACGCAGATGGTACAATAGAAAAATACAATCCAGAAAAAGAACAAGTAGTAATCTATTATTACAGATTAAAACCAGCAAAAGTAATAATAAATTACTTAGAAAAAGATGAAGACTCAGAGGACAGCAATAATGTTATCCTAAGCGAGCAAGAAGAAATAGATGGATATGTGGACGATAAATACAATACAGATGAAAAACATAAAAAAGAAACAATAACAAAAGATGGAAAGAAATATACATTGGTTGAAGATAGTGGAAATACAGAAGGAACAATGACAGTAGATGATATAAATGTAACATACTATTATTTACAAAATACAAAAGCAACAGTAAGATATGTAGCAAGAGATCCTGAAACACATGAAATAACAAAAGAACTAGAAGAACCATATACAGAAGAAGGATTAGTAGGAGACGAATTTGTAACAAATGAAAAAGCATTTATAGGATATAAATTAGTAGAGGCGCCAAAAGATAAAACAATACAAATGACAAAAGATGAACAAGTACTAATTTACTACTATGAACCAGTATATACAGGATTAGTAGAAAACCACATAGATATAATAAATGGAAATGTATTGTATACAGAAATACATGAAGTACAAGTAGGAGACGACTATAACATACCAAGCAAAGAATTTGCAGGATATGACTTAGTAGAAGAAAAACTTCCAGATAATAGCACAGGAACAATGGGAGAAGAATTGGTAACAGTAAATTACTACTATATTAAAAAAGCAGTACTAGAAGTAAACTATATAGACCAATTAACAGGTAAGCCTTTAGATGACAAAATAGTAGACAATTCAAAACATGAAGGAGACAAATACGAAACAGAGCAAAAAGACTTTGATGGTTACGACTTTATAAAAGTAGAAGGAAAGCCTGAAGGAACAATGCAAGTAGAAGTGGACGAAGATGGAAATATAGTAAACAACAAGACAGTAGTAACATACTATTACGCAAAGAAAGCCCAAATAGAAGAACATCATATAGATATAAGAACTGGAAAAGAATTAGAAGAACCAACAGTACATAATGGACATGTTGGAGATGAATATAATATACCGTGGGAAGAATTCTTAAGCTATGAAGTAGTAACAAAAGACGAAGATGGAAAAAATATGTTACCAGAAAACGCAGAAGGAAAATATACAGAAGAAAAACAAGTAATAACATACTATTACTACCAACCAGCAAAAGTAATAGTACACTATGTAGATATGACAACAAATGAAGAATTACAAGAAACAAATAAAGAAACAGGCAAGGTACAAAGTAGCCAAGTAGTAATAGAAGGAAGCAACCAAGTAGACTACGAAACAGAAGCAAAAGAATTTCCATATTACACATTAGTAGAAAAAGATGAAGAAGGAAATAGCTTATTACCAGAAAACGCAGAAGGAAAAATGAAGGTAGAAATAACAAAAGATGAAAATGGCAAAGACATTGTTAAAAATACAATAGATGTATATTACTACTATGAACCAAAACCATTTAACATTGGAGTAGAAAAAGAAATTATAGGAATAATTGTAGATGGAGAAAGTAGAACACCAACAAATGGAAAATTAGAAAGAGTAGAAATATATAGAAAAGATGTAGAAAAAGCAAGAGTACAAGTAGAATACAAGATAAAAGTAATAAATAGTGGAGAAGTAGAAGGAGCAGTAACAATGGAAGATAGGTTGCCAGAAGGAATGAGTTTAGCAAACAATGACGGAACATGGGAAGAACAAGATGGAGTATTAAGAAAGATAATACCAGAAATAAATCCAGGAGAAACAAAAGAATATACAGTAGTACTAAATTGGAATACAGCAGAAACCAACATGGGAGAAAAAGACAATGTAATAAATATAGTAGATACACAAAATGTACCAGGATTTGTAGACAACAATGATAAAGATAATACATCAAACGCAAATGTAATAATAGCAGTAGAAACAGGAGAATTACCAATAGGATTAATACTTACATTAGTAGCATTAGTAGGATTAGAGACAGTAACATTAAGATATGCAGTAGTACTTACTAAAAGACAAAAGAAAAATAAATAAAGACAAGTAATAATAAAATATAAAGCATCAATTGAAATGCAAACTTTTAGTTAAAGAAGGCATTCAATGGATGCTTTTATAATATTGAAATTATTTTGATACAGCAAAAAATGTTAAAGGAAGAAAATTATTTCGATACAACGAAAAAAATGTCAAAAAAAGAAAGTTATTTCGATGTATCGAAATAACTTGAAAAAATAAAATAATCTGTTATAATTAAATTAGAGGTGAAAACTATGTTAAAAAGAGAATATTATTTAAAAAGAATAAGACCATTTTATCAAGAAAATAGTTTAATTAAAATAATATATGGTTTAAGAAGAGCTGGTAAATCAGTAATATTAAATCAAATTAAGGATGAATTACTAAAAGATAAAACTGATGAAAGCCATATTATATATATAAATTTTGAATCGTTAGATTACAGTTTTATAAAAAATGCAATAGATTTAAATAATTATATAAAACAACAAATTAAAGATAATAAAACATACTATATATTTTTAGACGAAATACAAAAAGTAAAAGATTTTGAAAAAGGAATAAATTCACTTCGTATAACGAATCAATGTAGTATTTTTATAACTGGTTCAAACAGCAAGATGACATTTAAAGAACTTTCAACTGACTTAACAGGTAGATATGTTAGTTTTAAAGTAAATCCACTGAACTTTTCGGAAGCAGTAGAATTAACAAATACAAAAGATTACAAAAAATTATTATTTGATATCTTTGAATGGGGAAGTTTGCCTCAAAGATTTTCATTTGAAGATGATATTACTAAATTAAATTATATATCAGATGTATATGATTCTATTGTTTTAAAGGACGTTGTAGAGAGATTGGGAGTAAAAGATATTACTTTATTTAATAAAGTATGGCAATATATTTTAGAAACTGAAGGAAGAGAATTTTCTGCAACTAATGTCTTGAAATATTTAAAAAATGAATATAGAGAAGTATCTGCAGAAACTTTATATAACTATATAGAAGCATTATGTTCGACTTTTATTATTAACAAAGTATACAGATATGATATACATGGTAAAAGTATTTTAAAAACATTAAATAAATATTATGTATCAGATCTTGGAGTGAAAAAGATAAAAAATACAAATAAAGAAACTAATTATTCAATTTGTTTAGAGAATTTGGTATATAATGAATTAATTTTTAAAGGATATGATGTTTATATAGGAAAATTAAAAGATGCAGAAGTCGATTTTGTAGCTATAAAAGATAAAAAGATTAAGTATATTCAAGTAAGCTTATATTTAAATTCCGAAGAAACAATAAATAGGGAATTTGGAGCATATAAGAGTATACAAGACAATTATCCCAAATATGTAATATCTTTAGATGATGTGGATATGTCAACTAATGGAATAAAGCATTTGAATGTTTTTGACTTTTTGTTAAATGAAGATTTTTAAAGTCAAAAATTGCACAACAAAGTAGTCAAAAAATGCACAATGCTATTGGATGAATGAAAATGTATACAATGTCTTTATATGAATCTGGAGATTCATCAGGAGAGGCTTCTTTAAAAGATTTATTTGAAAATAAAGTGAAAAAAAAGCTCGTAAAAAAGGTAGAGTTAAAAAGATTAGCGGAACTGATTGTAAAAGGTGGTTGGCCTGAAGCAGTAAATATTAGTGTTAATGGAGCTATGAAAATTACTAGAAGTTATATTGAGGCTGTACTAGATAAAGATATTATAGAGATTGATGGAGTAAATAGAGATAAGCAAAAGATGGAAATGCTATTAAGATCTCTTGCTAGAAATGAAAGTACTATTTCTACTAATAGTGTTTTAATAAAAGATATAGAAGATAACATTACAGAAAGTGATTTGATAATAAGTAGAAATACAGTTGCAGATTATTTAGATGTACTAAATAAATTACATTTAATAGAAAACCAAAAATCTTTTATGTATAAAATACGTTCAAGATTAAATGTAGGAAAGAACCCAAAAAGACATTTAGTAGATCCATCATTGGGATGCGCAATTTTAAATATTACTCCAGAAAAGTTAATTAACGATTTAGAAACAATGGGATTATATTTCGAAGCATTATGCGAAAGAGATTTAAAAATATATGCTGAAAGTATAGGTGCTAGATTATATCACTATAGAGAAAATGATACAGGAATTGAAGTTGATGCGATAATAGAAATTGGAGATGGAGAATATGGAGCTATAGAGATAAAATTAGGGGCAAATAAGGAAGAAGAAGCAGTAGCAAGTTTAAAAAGATTTTATGAATTAGCAGAAGTTAAACCTAAATTTATGTGTGTAATTTGTGGTTTATATAATGCAGTTGTAAAAAGACCGGATGGAATTTATGTGCTTCCTATTACAGCACTTAGACCTTAACTGCCTAAAAGCTTATAAAAATAAAATTAAGAAGAAATAGAAAAATTAACTAGGAAAAAAATCATAATGTAACAAAAAAATAATATAAAATGTCTAAAAATAGTATCCGTAAAGTGATAGAGCATTGCTCCAAGAAATGGAAGCAATGCTCTATTTACTTATATTTATATAATAAGTAAAATTAGTACAAGGAAAAGTGAGTATAAGGAGAAGTGGGTGAATACAAAATATGATATGGAAAAATAGAAACAACAAAAAAAGAAAATCTGAAAGCCTTGACACTGTAGAGAGAGAGAGAGAGAGAGAGCTACGCTCTAAAGAACGGGAAAAAATCTCAAATAAATATAGCAGTAAAAATAGCTATACCAGTAGTAGTAATAGCTATAGTTTTAGTGAGTTTTATTTTAGCTAATTATAAAAAGAAAAACGAGAATTATCAAATAGCGGATTCACAAGATTTTCAAGCTACAACATATAGCGATGGGTACAAAAAAACATCAGAATTAACTAATGCGGATTTATCTGATGCATATCAAAAGAATTACCAAGAAGCAACAGAGGCTGATGGAAGCTATTTATACAAAAGTGCAGAGTGGACTAATAAACAAGATGGAGAAGGATTAATTACAATAAAAGGTAAACAAGTTCAAGAATTAGAAGATACTAGTGCCCTATATGTTGCAACTATGTGTTATTATCACCAATTATCTGAAGATATAGTAGTAAAAAATATAGTAACATTAACGAAATTTTATGATAAAGTGGACTTTATTGCAATAAATAAAGGAAATGAAGCAGGAATTGTTGCAGCTAAAGCATTTACAGCGGATTCTACAGAAGAAGAAATTAGAAGTTATGTGAACACAACAAAAGCGGCAGGAGAGGATGCACCACACTATATAAATAGCATTCCTCCTGCAATAGAAAAATACCTATTTGGAAATATGGGAGATAGCTATATTAGTGAAGATAAACTAATAAATAATCCGACAGCAATTTATGTGTCTTGCGATTCTTTCTATTTAGATGATAAACAAAATGCTTCAGATATGTGGGGAGTTAATTATGCAACTGAAAAGTATTTTAACTTCATTAATGAATACTTTGCAGGAAGATATTTTTCAATGTCTCAAACTTCACAACAAAGCGCCACACCTGTTCTAACCATAAGATTTGGTAAAGCAAAATATGATGCTAATATATTAAATATTGTACTTGGAATTTTAAATCCGGAAAATTATGGAGAAGCAGAATTAGCATTAGATGATGAACAATTAAAAAAGTGGGAAGCAAATACAAAAGATTCTTTAAACTTAACATATACAAATAAAAAATATGCTGCAGATTTTAGCTACGACAAAGACTTCGAAGAAGCAGGAGTACAAGTAATTACAAACTGTACTATTGCAGATACTGTACAAGATTATTTCGAAATTGTAGATGTTCAAGCAACTGGTGGATCAGATAGTATGCAAACAAGAGTTACAGGACAAAACATCTTATTCTATGATGAAAATTATGTATGTGGTAACGAAGTAACTATAAAGATAAAAGTAAAACTAAGAGATGATGTTATCTCACATTTTGATGGATTTGAAGATACGAACTTTGGAAAAGCAACATTAAGTGGAAGCGTAAATTTATCTGTAGACTCACCTAAACTTGCACCAATAACAACTAGCTATACAGTAAACTATTTAGAAAAAGGAACAAACAAAGTAATCAATACAGCAAAAACAGATAATAATGTTCCTATTAATACGCAAATAAAAGCGACCGATGAGGTAATAGCTATAGATGGATACAATTATGATAGTGCAGATAAAGCAACTCTGACATTAGGAAGTGGAGGAAATGTTTTAAATTTATACTATACCAAAAGAACAGACTTAAGTTATAAAGTAAACTATCTAGAAAAGGGAACCAATAAAGTATTAAGTAAACAAAAAGTAGTAAATGGCCAAATATTCCAAACAGTAATAACTTCAGCAAATGAATCAATAAAAATAGATGGATATAATTATGATAGTGCAGACAAGACAACATTAACGATAGGAACAGGAGAAAATGTAATAAATCTATACTATACCAAAAGAACAGACTTAAGTTATAAAGTAAATTATCTAGAAAAAGGAACAAATACGGAAATAAAGACTCAAAAAGTAGTAAGTGGTCAAACATATCAATCAGTAATAACTTCAGCAAACGAAGTAATAGATATAGATGGATATAATTATGATAGTGTAGATAAAGAAACACTAACAATAGGAACAGGAGAAAATGTAATTAATTTATATTATACAAAACGAACAGACCTAAGCTATAAAGTAAACTACTTAGAAAAAGATACCAATAAAGTATTAAGTACACAAAAAGTGGTAAATGGCCAGACATTTAAAGCAGTAATTACTTCAGTAAATGAGGTTATTACAATTTATGGATATAATTACGACAGTGCAGATAAAGATACATTAACAATAGGAACAGGAGAAAACGTAATAAACCTATATTATACAAAGAAAGATGCAAGCGTATTAGTACATCATTACATAGAAAACACAACTGAAAGAGTACCATCACTAACAAAAGGACAAATAGTAGCAGATGAAACTGTAACAGGAAAAGTAAATGATCAATATAAAACAAGTGAGTCAAGTAACATAGCAAACAACTATGAACTTGTAACAAGTAAATTACCAGCAAATGCTACGGGTGTTATGACAGAAGAACAAATCGTAGTAACATATTACTATAGACTAAAAACACCAACGATAACGTCACAAAACATGACCAAAAATGGAACAACAACAATAGATAACTTAGCAGATGAAATAACATATAATATTTCATACAAAGTAACTTTAGTAGATTATATAGGAGATGCAGAAGTAACAATAGTTGATACTCTTGCATATCCAATAGATGAAGCAAAGTCAGATTTGGCAGGAGGAACATATAATCCAACAAGTAAGACCATAACATGGGTAGAAACAATAAGAGATATAGATACTTACGAAAATCAAAATAATGACATAGCAATAAACAAAACAATAAAAGTAGTATATACAGGAATAAATCAAGGAACAACAAATATAAAAAATACAGTAACAGGAAAGATAAAAACAAAAACACCAGAAAAAGAATTTGAAGAAACAACAGCAACTTCAACTACAACCACAGAATTTTTAGTAAATATTCCTGTAAGTAAAATTTGGGAAGATGACAATAATAAATTAGGACAACGTCCAACAAGAGTAACATTTAAATTAACTGGAAGTGACGGAAGCAAATACACAAAAGAATTAGCAAAACCAGGGACATCAGGAACGACTACAACACAGGACCAATCAAATCCAAACAGATGGAATGACATCTTCGAAAATTTACCAAAATATGATAGCCAAAATCAAGAAATTAAATATACATTAACAGAAATAAATGGAGAGCTAACATATTATGAAGCAAGCCTAGACAGTACAGGAACTGTCGTAACAAATACAAATAAATACGGAAAGGTAACAGTACATTACTACATAATGAATACAGATGGAACAACTACAACAACGAGAGTCCCAGATATAAATGAGACAGAAATACCAGATGTAGTAATAGAAGGGAAAGAAGGAGAAGAATATAATACAACTTGGGCAAATAATGTAAACGAAAAATATGAATTAGTAGAAGAAAAACTACCAGCAAATGCTACAGGAAACATAGAAAAATACAATGAAGATAAGCCACAAGAAGTAATATATTATTACAGATTAAAACAAGCAAAAGTAATAATAAACTACCTAGAAAAAGATACAAACCAAGTATTAAGTCCAGAAGAACAAATAGATGGACATGTAGATGATAGTTACAATACAAATACAGAGCATCGCAAAGAGACAATACAAAAAGATGGAAGAACATATACATTAGTAGAAGATAGTGGAAATACAGAAGGAACAATAACATTAGAAGGAATAGAAGTAACATATTATTATCTACAAAATACCAAGGCAACAGTAAGATATGTAGAAAGAGATCCAGAAACGGGTGAAATACTAAAAGATTTAGAGAATCCAACAACACAAGAAGGGCTAGTAGGAGATAAGTTTGTAACTAATGAAAAAGCATTTATAGGATATAGATTAGTAGAAAGCCCGGCAAATAAAACAATTGCATTAGGAAAAGAAGAACAAACACTAATATATTATTATGAAGCAGTATATACAGGTTTAATAGAAAATCATATAGATGATAAAACAGGAAGAGTCTTATATACAGAAGAACATCAAATACAAGTAGGAAGAGAATATAACATTCCAAGCAAAGATTTTGAAGGATATGATTTAGTAACATCTAAACTACCATTAAATTATACTGGAACAATGGGAGAAGAACTTGTAACAGTAAATTACTATTATATTAAAGAAGCTGTATTAGAAGTACATTATGTGGATATTTACACAAATGAACCATTAACAGATCCAATAATAGATCCTACAAGACATGAGGGTGACTCATATACAACAGAAGAAAAAGTATTTGATAATTACGATTTAGTAGAAGTACCATCAAATGCAAATGATACGATGGAAGTAGAAACAGATGAAAATGGAAATATTACAGATAACAAAACAATAGTAATATATTATTATAGCCAAAGAGCTGTAGTAGAAGAACATCATATAGATAGCTTAACAGGAAAAGATATAGAAGAGCCTACAATGCATAATGGACATGTAGGAGATGAATATGATATATCTTCAAAAGAATTTTTAAGCTATCGACTAATAGAGAAAGATGAAGAAGGTAACAGTATGTTACCAGCAAATAGCAAAGGAACAATGACAGCAGAAAAAATAGTAGTAAACTACTACTATAATCAGCCAGCAAAAGTAGTAGTACACTATGTGGACAAAACGACAGGAAAAGAACTAGAAGAAATAAATCCAGAAACAGGAGAACTACAAAATAGCCAAATAGTAATAGAAGGATTTAATCAAGACGAATACGAAACAGAAGCAAAAGAATTCGAGTATTATACATTAATCGAAAGTCCAGAAGATCCAAACGGAACTATGAAAGTAGAAATCGTAAAAGACGAAGAAGGAAAAGATATAGTAAATAATACGATAGATGTATATTATTACTACGAAGCTAAAACATTTAATATAGGAGTAGAAAAAGAAATAACAGGAATCATTGTAAATGGTGAAAGAAGAGCTCCAACAAATGGAAAACTAGAAAAAGTAGAAATCTACAGAAAATCTACAGAAAGTACAAGTGTACAAGTAGAATACAAGATAAAAGTAAGTAACACAGG
>ENA-OOWN01001147-OOWN01001147.1-human-gut-metagenome-genome-assembly--contig:-NODE-1147-length-20486-cov-8.447262_pt1 | contig 20486 bp, 16 predicted proteins | sample MGYA00241406_ERZ501319 | MGnify/ENA primary metagenome ERZ501319 (study PRJEB25962, sample SAMEA2042734) | human gut metagenome | biome: human gut; feature: human-associated habitat; material: faeces... | reverse complement strand
GTGGACGAAGGCCAGCCCCTGCCCGACCTTATCATAACCGACGGCGGACAGGGACAGATGAGCGTTGTGCGCAGCGTGGTCGAGGGCGAGCTTGGTCTTGACATTCCCATCGCCGGACTGGCCAAGGACGACCGCCACCGCACTAACGAACTGCTGTACGGACAGCCGCCCGTCATCGTCGGCATGAAGACCGACAGCGAGCTGTTCCGCCTGCTGACGCACATGCAGGACGAGGTGCACCGCTTCGCCATAACCTTCCACCGCGACAAGCGCTCGAAGCATGCGCTGCACTCGGAGCTTGACGACATACGCGGCATAGGCCCCAAGACGAAGGACGCATTGCTGCAAGCGTTCAAGTCGGTGAAGCGTATTAAAGAAGCTGATTCACAGCAACTTACAGACGTTATAGGACAAGCGAAGGCCAAAATCGTGTGGGAACACTTTAACACCCGAACACAGACAACCTGACACCCAATAGCAAACGACCCGACACCCACCCCAACCCTCCCGAAGGGAGGGAGCTTGGTATGCCTAAAACGTATAAGCAAGACGGTTTTGAACAATAAAATCAAACATGATGACGTTTTATAAACATAAGTTGGAAAATAAACTGGCATCATAAACCAAAGCACTTCAAGCCCCCTCCCTTCGGGATGGTTGAGGTGGGTGTCGGGATGCTTGGTGTAAGTTTTAATATTTATATAGATGAAGACAGTTATCCAGCGCGTCAGCCGCGCGTCAGTAACAATAGGCGGAGAGGTGAAGTCGGCCATAGGCAAAGGCTACATGATACTACTCGGAGTGGCCGAGGGCGACACCGAGGAGGACGTTGACTGGCTGGTGAAGAAGACCGCCTCGCTGCGCGTTTTCGACGATGCGGAGGGCGTGATGAACCTGCCCGTGACGGCCGTAGACGGCGAAATATTAGTAGTAAGCCAGTTTACGCTGCTGGCATCGTACAAGAAAGGCAACCGCCCGTCATGGATTCACGCCGCCCGCCACGAGGTTTCAATACCTCTGTACGAGAGCTTTTGCGAGAAGCTGCGCCGCGAAACGGGACTCACGGTGCTCACGGGCGAGTTCGGCGCGGACATGAAGGTGGAGCTTGTCAACGACGGTCCTGTGACTATCTGCATGGACACGAGGCACAAGGAGTGAAGCCCCTACCAACCCTCCCCGAGGGGAGGAAACCGACAGGTAAACCTTACAGCATACATAAAACAACAATTTGCCCCTATCTTGTCACCTCCCCTCGGGGAGGCCGGGAGGGGGCTTACAATCATAAGACTATGGACGGAGAGATAACCTTGCGCGAAGCGCAACAGCTTGTAGACCAATGGATTAGGCAATACGGTGTGCGCTACTTCAGCGAACTTACCAACATGGCGTGCCTAACGGAGGAGGTTGGCGAACTAGCCCGCGTCATGGCGCGCAAGTACGGCGACCAGAGCTTCAAGAAGGGCGAGCCGACAGACCCGGCCGACGAGATGGCCGACGTGCTGTGGGTGCTGCTCTGCCTGGCCAACCAGACGGGCACGGACCTGACGGAGGCGCTCAAGAGGAACATGGAGAAGAAGACTAAGCGCGACGCCTTACGGCATGTCGCGAATGAAAAATTAAAAAATAACAATTAAACAACTTGGATATATGGCAACAGAAAACGACAAGAAGGCCTGCGCGTGCGGGCATGAGCACAAGCATGAGGCGGAGTTCCCGAAGATGAGCAAGTATGACGAGGCTCTGAGCAAATATAAAACGGACATAGACGATGCCGAGGTGCGCGAGGCTGTAAGGAAGATAATAGCCGAGAAAGTACACGAGAACGACACGCCGGAGGTAAAGAAATTCCTTTTCGGCAGCATCGAGCTGACATCGCTCAAGACGACGGACAGCGACGAGTCTATACTGGCCTTCACCGAGCGCGTCAACCAGTTTGACGCCACCTACCCCGACCTGCCCCACGTGGCGACCATCTGCGTCTACCCGTGTTTCGCGCGGACGGTGGCCGAATCGCTGGAGGTTGACGGCGTTGAAATAGCCTGCGTGTCGGGCAGTTTCCCCTCGTCGCAGGCTCTTATCGAGGTGAAAATCGCCGAGACGGCGCTCGCCGTGAAGGACGGCGCGACGGAGATAGACATCGTGATGCCCGTGGGCAAGTTCCTAAGCGGCGACTACGAGGGCGTTTGTGACGACATAGCCGAGCTGAAACAGGCGTGCGGCGACGCCCCGATGAAGGTTATCTTGGAGACAGGATGCCTCAAGACGGCGCAAAACATCAAGAAGGCGTCAATACTGGCGATGTACGCCGGGGCCGACTACATCAAGACGTCTACGGGCAAGCTCGAGCCGGCCGCTACGCCCGAGGCGGCTTACGTGATGTGCCAAGCCATCAAGGAATATTACGACGAAACGGGCATACAGATAGGTTTTAAGCCCGCTGGCGGCCTTAACTCGGTGATGGACGCACTTATCTACTACACGATAGTTAAAGAGGTCCTGGGCGAAAAATGGCTCACCAACAAGTGGTTCCGCCTCGGCACCAGCCGACTGGCCAACATGCTGCTTAGCGAGATTGTGGGCGAGGAAACCAAATTCTTCTGAAATTAGGGCGATAAGGCTGATGGAAGGATGAGCATGATGGGGCCTGATAGCCCTAAATAGGAATATAAGTCCAATGAGCCTAATGGGCCAGATACGCCGTGGGTGACGCAGCTTGGGCGTATTTGGCATATTTGGCCCATTGGGCTTATTTCCCCATAAAGCCTATTTGGCCCATTGGGCTTATCTCCTCATTATCGCCAACTAACAACCAAATCTTAACCAATAACCTAAAAACAAAGAATACCATGACTGACGACAATCACCCGTTCATGCCCCAGCGCGGCAATTACCGCAACCTGATTGTCTACCAAAAGGCGGAGTGCATCTACGACATCACGTACTACTTCGCCCACAAGTTCCTCGAGAAGGGCGACAGGACAATCGACCAAATGGTGCAGGCGGCGCGGTCATGCAAGCAGAACATAGCCGAGGGTAGTGCGGCCAGCACCACCTCGAAGGAAACCGAACTGAAGCTCACCAACGTTGGACGGGCAAGCCTGCAGGAGCTGCTGGCCGACTATGAGGACTACCTGCGCGTGCGCGGCCTGACGACGTGGGAGCTTAACAGCGACAAGGCCGCCAAGACGCGCGCCGTGTGCAGCAAGCACAACGACAGCGCATACTACCGCGAGGCCGTAACGCTAAGGAGCGACGAAACCGTGGCCAACATCGCCATCACGCTAATCCACCAGACCGACGCCTTGCTGAGGAAATTCATCGAAAGGCTGAAACGCGACTTCGTCGAGGGCGGCGGCCTGCGCGAGGAGATGTATAGGGCAAGGACAGAGTGGCTGAAAAGGAACAAAGGAAGAAGATGAGAAAACCAATAAGATAATCGGCCCGATGGGTATGATGAGCATGATGGGAGATAGGGCCAATGAGCCGAATAAGCCGAATAAGCCGAATAAGCCAAATACGCCGTGGATGGCAGCAGTTTGGGCGTATTTGGCATATTTGGCTCATTGGGCTTATTTCCCATCAGGCTTATCCGACCCATTGGGCTTATCTCCAGCAAGCCTCTCAAGGCTTACCTTTTGGCAGCCGGTTCGCCGCCTATTGTAACGCAAAACGCCGCCTTCTGCAATGCAGGAGGCGGCGTTTTGCAACTTATTGGTTGTCAGACAATTATAAAGCTTCAGCTGTTGCGCTTCACGACAAAGTCGAGATATGCCGTGAGGCTCTTCTTAAGGGCGGGGTCGCCCACCTCGATCCTGATGAAGGCCATGGCCTCGTCGTGCAGTTCCTGCATACGGCGTTCGGCGTATTCTATGCCGCCGTTGGCCTTGGTGAACGCCACAAGGCGGGCTATTTCGTCAGTCGCCACCGTGCCGTCCTTGACCTTGCGGGCTATAGCAAGCATCTCCTTGTCGCCAGTGGAGCGCAGGGCGTAAATGGCGGGCAGGGTGAGTTTGCCTTCGGCCATGTCGTTGCCGGTAGGCTTGCCTATCTCAGCGGAGTCGTAATAATCGAAGATGTCGTCGCGTATCTGGAATATGATGCCAAGGGTGCGGCCGAACTTCTTGGCCTCCCCCACCCTGTCCTCGGGCACTCCGGCCGATATTGCGCCTATGGCGCAGCAGGCTTCAAAGAGGGCGGCGGTCTTGCGGCTTATGATTTTATAGTATGTCTCCTCTGATATTTCGCTGTCGGCGATGCTCGTAAGCTGAAGTATCTCGCCGTCGGAAAGCGTGCGGCCAAGCTCGGCCAAGTATCTCACAATCACCTCGTTGTGAGTTATCGAGACGTGCAGCAGGGCCGTTGAGAGGATGTAGTCGCCCACGAGCACGGCCACCTTGTTGTCGTACAGCGCGTTGACCGACGCCTGCCCGCGGCGCTCGCGGCTCTCGTCAACCACGTCGTCGTGCACGAGCGATGCCGTGTGGAGCAGCTCAAGACCGACCGCGGCGTGCAGCGTGGCATCGTTTACCGTGCCGTAATTCTTCGCCATAAGCATGATGAGCATGGGGCGCATACGCTTTCCGGCGCGGTTGCGGATGCGCGCGAAGATTTCCTCCTGCAGCTGCCCGTCATGCGTAAGCGACGCGTTGAACAAGGCGATGAACTGCTCCAGCTCGTTTGCTATCGGTGATTTTATAATAGGTAAATAGTCAGTCATGCTACGAAATTTGTTACAAAAGTAGTTATTTTCTCCGATTTCTTGCAAAAAAACAGTAACTTTACACGTAAAAAACCGACAAAACATGGACAAACTTTTTCTTTTGGACGCTTACGCCTTGATATACAGGGCGTATTACGCGTTCATCAAGAACCCCCGCATAAACTCCAAGGGCATGAACACGTCGGCCGTGCTGGGCTTCTGCAACACGCTGCACGAGGTGCTCACGAAGGAGCGCCCGACGTATCTGGGCGTGGCTTTCGACCCCCACGGCCCCACCTTCCGCAGCGAGGCTTATGCCCAGTATAAGGCGCAGCGCGAGGAAACGCCCGAGGACATACGCCGCTCCGTGCCGATAATCAAAGAGGTGCTGGCGGCCATGCGCATACCGGTGCTCGAGGCCGAGGGCTTCGAGGCCGACGACGTAATCGGCACCCTTGCAGGTCAGGCCGGCCGGGAGGGCATCAGGACTTACATGCTTACGCCCGACAAGGACTACGGCCAGCTGGTGGGCGAGCATGTCTTCATGTACCGCCCCAAGCACACGGGCGGCTTTGAGGTGATGGGCACGGAGGAAGTCAAGGCGAAGTTCGACATCCAGTCCACCCTGCAGGTCATCGACATGCTGGGCCTGATGGGCGATGCGTCGGACAACATCCCCGGCTGTCCGGGCGTGGGCGAGAAGACGGCACAGAAACTCATCGCCCAGTTCGGCAGCATCGAGAACCTGCTGGCCCACACCGACCAGCTGAAGGGTGCCCTAAAGACGAAGGTCGAGACGAACAGGGAGCAGATCATCTTCTCCAAGTTCCTGGCCACCATCAAGACCGATGTCCCCATCCAGCTCGACATGCAGGCTCTCGTCCGCGAAGAGCCGGACCAGGAAGCGTTGCGACGGATTTTCGAGGAACTGGAATTCCGCACCCTCATCGACCGCGTGCTGGGGAAAGGCGAAGCTCCCCGCCCCGCCGCTCCGGCCGACCCGTTTGCCGGTACCCTCTTCGCCCAGCCCGCCGCCACGAAAGAGGCCGCTCCGAAGACCGCTGCCCAAGGCGATTTGTTTGCGTTATTTGCGGACGAGGGGACAGGCGGCGCCGAAAATTCGATTCTCAGCAGCTTAGAAACGATAGAAACCGACTACCAACTCGTTGATACAGAAGAGAAAAGACGCGAATTTCTTCAAAAGTTGTTGACAACGGAAATTCTCTCAATAGATACGGAAACCACCGGCACCGAGCCGATGGAGGCCGAACTGGTGGGCATGAGCTTCAGCGACGCCGAAAATCGGGCATGGTACGTGCCCGTTCCGGCCAATCGCGAAGAAGCCTTAAAAATTGTGAACGAGCTCCGCCCGCTCTACGAAAACCCGAAATCGGTGAAGGTGGGGCAGAACATCAAGTACGACATGATTGTCCTGCAGAACTACGGCGTCCGCGTGCAAGGTCCGCTCTTCGACACCATGCTCGCCCACTACGTGCTCCAGCCCGAGCTGAGGCACAACATGGACTACCTGGCCGAAATCTACCTGCACTACCGCACCATCCACATCGACCAGCTCATCGGCCCGCGGGGCAAGGGACAGAAGAGCATGCGCGACCTCGCCCCCGCCGAAGTCTACCGCTACGCCTGCGAGGACGCCGACGTCACCCTCAAGCTGAAGAACGTTCTTGAAAAGGAACTCAAGACGCAGGGCGTGGAACATCTCTTCTATGAAATAGAGATGCCGCTCGTGCCCGTCCTCGTGAACATCGAGAGCAACGGCGTGCGCCTCGACACGGAAGCCCTGAAGCAGTCGGCCGCGCACTTCAACGCCCGCATCCGGCAAATCGAGGAAGACATCTACACCCTGGCAGGCGGACCCTTCAACATCGCCTCGCCCAAGCAGGTGGGCGAAGTGCTCTTCGACCGCCTCAAGCTGATGGAGAAACCCAAGAAGACCAAGACCGGCCAGTACGTCACCTCCGAAGAAGTGCTCGAAAGCCTCCGCGGCAAGCACGACATCGTAGGCAAGATACTGGAGCACCGCGGCCTGAAGAAGCTGCTGGGCACCTACGTCGAAGCCCTGCCCCAGCTCATCAACCCGCGGACGGGACGCATCCACACGTCGTTCAACCAGGCCGTCACCGCCACCGGCCGACTCAGCTCGAGCAACCCCAACCTGCAGAACATCCCCATCCGCGACGAGGACGGCAAGGAAATCCGCAAGGCCTTCATCCCCGACGACGGCTGCGAATTCTTCTCGGCCGACTACTCGCAGATCGAGCTGCGCATCATGGCCCACCTCAGCGAAGACCCCAACATGATCGAAGCCTTCGTCGAGGGCCACGACATCCATGCCGCCACCGCCGCCAAGATCTACAAGGTGGGCCTCGACGAGGTGACCTCCGACATGCGACGCAAGGCCAAGACGGCCAACTTCGGCATCATCTACGGCATCTCGGTCTTCGGACTGGCCGAGCGCATGAACGTCTCCCGCCAGGAAGCCAAGGAGCTGATAGACGGCTACTTCGCCACCTATCCGCGCGTGAAGGCCTACATGGACCGTAGCATCCAGGTGGCCCGCGAACAGGGCTACGTGGAAACCATCTTCCACCGCAAGCGCTTCCTGCCCGACATCAACTCGCGCAACTCCGTCGTGCGCGGCTATGCCGAACGCAACGCCATCAACGCTCCCATCCAGGGCAGCGCCGCCGACATCATTAAAGTGGCCATGGCCCGCATCTACCAGCGCTTCCAAAGTCACAATCTGAAAGCAAAGATGATTTTACAGGTCCACGACGAACTGAATTTCAGCGTTCCGACGGCCGAAAAAGAGCTCGTGCAAAAAATTGTAATCGAGGAAATGGAGAACGCCTATCGCATGCACGTGCCTCTCAGAGCCGATTGCGGATGGGGAAAGAACTGGCTGGAGGCCCACTAAACCGGCGGATAACAAACTTTAACTTACAATCAGAAAGCAGCCAAAAGGAATTAATTAAAATGCACTTTGTATGCAAAATGTCCGGCAAACCATCTGCCGGACATTTTTTTTGATAGAAAACGGGCAAAAAGAAAGGGTATAAAACGGTCAGATGCTTACACTTTGAAAAATAATCATCGAATATTGAACAATGTGTCAATATAATGCCTACCTTTGCACCGCTTTTCAGAAAAGCAGTGTAGAAAAAAGAAAGAATAGACATAAATTGATATTAATCATGAAAGCAAAAGTATCCTTAAAGAAACTGATTGTGTCCTCCTTGTTCCTGACACTGGGTGTAAGCGCATTCGCCTTCCAGAACAACGACTTTGTTTACAATTCGAAAGAAGTGAACGGACTGAAGGTAAGCCAAAGCGTCTACAAGAACAACAACAACCTGCTGTCCAACTACCTGGAGTACCACTTCAAATACGACGACCAGCAGCGCATCGTGGAGCACGAAGCCGTATGCTGGGACGAAAACCAGAAGACCTGGAAGAAGGTGATGTGCGTCCGCTACGCCTACGACGACAACCAGGTGACCACTAGCTACTACAAGTGGAGCAACCGCAAGGGCTGCTACGTGGAAGTACCCGAAAAGACAGTCACCATGTACCTGACTGCCCGATAAACCTGCACAGGTTTCCGTTATACTCTCTCGCATAGAAACTATTTTACTCCTAACAATAAACCAAACCTTTTTAGTTAACTGCAGAAAGCCGGAGTGCGCGACGCATTCCGGCTTTTTCATTTCCCCTGCCGCCGCTCCGGAAAGGAAAGCCGAAAACAGACGTTTCGCTTTGCCTTTCCCACGGTTTGCACTATCTTTGCAGACTGAAAACGACTGACAACAAGAAGATAACTCTAAAATATAAGACAGACTATGGCATTAAAAGCAGGTATCGTGGGCCTTCCCAACGTGGGAAAATCCACACTCTTCAACTGCCTGTCCAGCGCGAAGGCACAGGCAGCCAACTTCCCGTTCTGTACCATCGACGCCCAGATGGGCCAGGTATCCGTGCCCGACGAGCGACTGACCCGCCTGGCCGAAATCGTCCATCCGGGGCGCATCGTCCCCGCCGTGTGCGACATCGTCGACATCGCCGGCCTCGTCAAGGGCGCCAGCAAGGGTGAAGGCCTGGGCAACCAGTTCCTGGGCAACATCCGCGAGTGCGACGCCATCATCCACGTGCTCCGCTGCTTCGACAACGGCAACATCGTCCACGTGGACGGCTCCGTCAACCCCGTGCGCGACAAGGAAATCATCGACACCGAGCTCCAACTCAAGGACCTCGAAACGGTGGAAAACCGCCTCAAGCGCGTGGAGAAAGTAGCCAAGGTAGGCGGCGACAAGATGGCCAAGGTGGAATACGGCCTGCTGCTGCGCTACAAGGACGCCCTGGAGCAGGGCAAGAGCGCCCGTACCGTGACCTTCGAGAACGAGGAAGAGGAAGCCTGCGCCAAGCAGATGTTCCTGCTCACCACCAAGCCCGTGCTCTACGTGTGCAACGTGGACGACACCTCCGCCGCCACCGGCAACGCCTACGTGGAGCAGGTGCGCGAGGCCATCAAGGGTGAGGACGCCCAGCTGATGATCATCTCCGCCCAGACCGAAGCCGACATCGCCGAACTGGAAACCTACGAGGAGAAACAGATGTTCCTCGAAGACCTCGGCCTGAAGGAAAGCGGCTGCAACCGCCTCATCAAGGCCATCTACAGCCTGCTCAATCTGGAAACGTTCATCACCGCCGGCGAGATGGAAGTCAAGGCCTGGACCTACCACAAGGGCTGGAAGGCTCCGCAATGTGCCGGCGTCATCCACACCGACTTCGAGAAGGGCTTCATCCGCGCCGAGGTCATCAAGTACGACGACTACATCAAGTACGGCTCCGAAGCCGCCGTTCGCGAAGCCGGCAAGCTCAGCGTCGAAGGCAAGGACTACGTGGTGCAGGACGGCGACATCATGCACTTCCGGTTCAACGTGTAAGGACAAAGACAAGATAAAGGACGAGGCCACGGGGCAAGCACCCGGACGGCCTCGTCAAACTATACCCCCTGATACAAAAACAACCATAACTCCATGAAAGCCATTCTCCCACTCCTCCTCTCCTTTCTGGTTCTTCCCCTGCAGGCACAGACGGCGACCGCGGCGAAGGGCTCTACTATATAGAAAAAGAAAAGTATGTAAACAGAACTAATACACACCAACCCTCAAAAACAAATACAGCATGAAGAACTATCTCATTGCAGGTACCGGCGGCGTAGGCGGAAGCATCGCCGCCTTCTTGGCACTGGCAGGGAAAAACGTCACCTGCATTGCCCGCGGCGAACACCTGGCCGCCATCCGCGAACACGGACTCCGTCTCCACTCCGACCTCAAGGGCGAACACACCCTGCATGTCCCCGCCTGTACGGCTGAGGAATATCAGGACAAGGCAGACGTCATCTTTGTCTGCGTCAAAGGATATTCCCTCAATTCCATCACCGACCTCATCCGACGGGCTTCGAAACCCGAAACCGTGGTCATCCCCATCCTCAACGTCTATGGCACAGGGCCCCGCATCCAGCGTCTGGTGCCGGGCGTCACGGTACTCGACGGCTGCATCTACATCGTGGGCTTCGTCAGCGGCCGGGGCGAAATCACACAGATGGGACGGATTTTCCGTCTGGTCTATGGTGCGCACCAAGGCACGGATGTTCCCCGTGAAACACTCGAAGCCGTGCAACGCGACCTGCAGGAAAGCGGCATCAAGGCCGAAATCTCGGACGACATCAACCGCGACACCTTCGTCAAGTGGTCGTTCATCTCGGCCATGGCTGTGACGGGCGCCTACTACGACGTGCCTATGGGCGAAGTACAGAATCCCGGCCCCGTGCGCGACACCTTCATCGGCCTCTCGCGCGAGAGTGCCGCCCTGGGCCGCAAACTGGGCATTACGCCCAAGGAAGACCTGGTGGAATACAACCTGAAGGTGATGGACAAGCTCGACCCGCACAGCACCGCCTCCATGCAGAAGGACCTGGCCCGCGGACACGAGAGCGAGGTGCAGGGCCTGCTGTTCGACATGATTGCCGCCGCCGAAGCACAGGGCATCGACATCCCCACCTACCGGATGGTGGCGGAAAAGTTCCGAAATCTTTAAGCCCATCATTGGCGGCCTCAAAAATAAATGTTACTTTTGGCAGTTGTAACCATAAAACCAAGAAAGAAACGTCATGCTACCGTTACTCTACATTCACTGGAACCCCGATCCCGAACTGTTTAACCTTTTCGGCATCTCCATCCGTTACTACGGCCTGCTCTGGGTCATCGGACTGGCCTTTGCCTACTTCATCGTGCGCAAGCAGTACCGCGACCGCCGCATCGCCGACGACAAGTTCGAACCGCTGTTCTTCTACTGCTTCTTCGGCATCCTGATAGGCTCGCGGCTGGGGCACTGCCTCTTCTACCAGCCCGACTACTACCTGCACCACTTCTGGGAGATGATTCTCCCCGTGAAGTTCCTGCCCGGCGGCGGATGGAAGTTCACCGGCTATGAGGGGCTGGCCAGCCACGGCGGTACCCTGGGCCTCATCATCGCCCTGTGGCTCTACTGCCGCAAGACGAAGATGCACTACATGGACGTGCTCGACATGATAGCCGTAGCCACCCCCATCACCGCCTGCTTCATCCGCCTGGCCAACCTGATGAACTCCGAGATCATCGGCAAGCCCACCGACGTGCCCTGGGCCTTCGTCTTCGAGCGGGTGGACATGGTGCCCCGCCATCCGGCCCAGTTCTACGAGGCGCTGGCCTATTTCGTCTTCTTCCTCGGCATGGTGTGGCTGTACAAGCGCGGGCAGAAACAGGCTCCCGCTACCCCGCGTACCGACTTCAGCAAGGGTGCGAAAGCCGATGCACAAGTTGCCCCGCCCTATCACCGCGGCTTCTTCTTCGGCCTCTGCCTGACGGAAATCTTCGTCTTCCGCTTCTTCATCGAGTTCCTCAAGGAGAACCAGGTGGACTTCGAGGACGGCATGACGCTGAACATGGGCCAGTGGCTCAGTGTGCCCTTCGTCCTCATCGGCCTTTACTTCATGTTCTTCTACGGACGGCAGAAGAAGGCATGACGCCCCCGTGGCTTCGGGACCGCTGAAAAACAAAACAAAGCCATTATGCCGGTTTACCAGCCAGCATAATGGCTTTCTGTTTCCTCTGAAAGGAGGGGATCAATCTTCAGTGCCTACCGGTGCTTCATCGGCCGGAGTATCTTCCTGTCCCTTGGCGGGATTTGTACGTTTCGTATTATTGGCTATTGATGCCAATGCCCTGTACAACTCAGCTATCAAACGGCCGGAGACAACAATCAAATAACCCACAATAGGATAAATCACAACCATTGACAAGCCTGTTCCCAAAGGAAGTATTCCAAACAACTGACCCAACGAGTCTCCTAATCCGAAAACGACAAAGAAGAGCGAAATCACACATCCGCCCACTCCAAAATAGAAACCAAGCCATTCGCCCAAGGTTTGAATGAAATGAGAAACCATCGGGATAGCTACAAAATCGCTATTGTCCAAAAGGATGTCTTTCATCTTTTTCTTTCGGTCCATCCATAGGCTGAAACTCATGATTCCCAAAAATATAAGCAGCAAGAAGACCAGCACGCAGGCAACGATATCGCCGCCGGAGAGGAATTCAAATACTCCGCTGTTGGTGACAGTGTAGATGATGTAAAGCGGAAATAACAGATTCAAAACAGATACAGTTCCATACAGCCATCTGAAAGGTTCACGATAGAAAGTTCCTCTGTCAATATACCCCCATACCAACTCGAAAAAAGTAAAAAGCTTGTTGTCCATCATAATAAAAACATTTTAAGTTAAGACCTCACTAACTGTTTGAACACACAAAAAGGCCAGATTTTTCATGTGCGTTTACAAATATATTAAATTATGCCATATCATATTGATAATTCTTAAAAATAATAACAACATAAGTTCGAAATAAGAATTGATATAATTGGCCGGCCAATGGAAACATAGCTATAAGAATAGAGTAAAGATCTTACATCGATAACTATTTTTTACCAACCATCCGCAACGATGCCCACACCGGTTCCCTCCTTGCATTTTTGATTCTCCCAGGGAATGTTTCAAACCTAAGGGGGGTATGTTTCAAACATTCGACCTCTATGTTTCAAACATAAGCCCTTTGGGGTTGAAACCTCTCCTACGGCTGCAAAAAACAACAGGATGGAGAAAGGCTCCATCCTGTCAATCATTTTCAAAAACCGGAATATCTTATTTCCCCTTGACGATGCGCTTGATGTCGTTCAGCTTGTTCAATGCTTCGAGGGGCGTCAGGTTGTTCACGTCGAGGTTCAGTATCTCGTCGCGTATCTGACACAGCACGGGGTCGTCCAGCTGGAAGAAGCTGAGCTGCATGCCGCCGGCCGACGAAGGCCCTTCGGTGATGGTCTTGCCCGTGACGGTACCCGTCTGGCGGTTCTCGCGCTCCAGCTGCTTCAGGATTTCGTCGGCGCGCTTCACGATGCTCTTGGGCATGCCTGCCAGCTTGGCCACATGGATACCGAAGGAGTGTTCGCTGCCGCCCCGCTCCAGCTTGCGCAGGAAGATGACCTTGCCGTCCACCTCCTTCACCGCCACGTTGTAGTTCTTGATGCGGGCGAAGCTCTTCTCCATTTCGTTCAGCTCGTGATAGTGCGTAGCAAAGAGGGTGCGCGCCTTGGACTTGGGATGTTCGTGGATGTACTCCACGATGGCCCAGGCGATGGAGATGCCGTCGTAGGTCGACGTACCGCGCCCCAGCTCGTCGAAGAGCACGAGGCTGCGCGGCGACAGGTTGTTCAGGATGTCGGCCGCCTCGTTCATCTCGACCATGAAGGTCGATTCGCCCACGGAGATGTTGTCGCTGGCACCCACACGGGTGAATATCTTGTCCACCAGCCCGATGTGCGCGCTCTCGGCGGGCACGAAGCAGCCTATCTGCGCCATGAGGGTGATGAGGGCCGTCTGGCGGAGCAGGGCCGACTTACCGGCCATGTTGGGACCGGTGATGATGATGATCTGCTGCGTCCGGCTGTCGAGCATCACGTCGTTGGCCACATACTTCTCGCCGATGGGGAGCTGCTTCTCGATAACGGGATGACGGCCCTGACGGATGTCGAGCACGTCGTCGTCCGAGAGGACGGGGCGTATGTAGTTGTTCTCGCGCGCAGCCGTGGCAAACGACAGGAGGCAGTCGAGACGGGCCACCTGGTTAGCGTTGATCTGGATGGCGGGGATGAACTCGCTCAAGGCCTGCACCAGCTCGTTGTAGAGCTGCGTCTCGAGCACCAGTATCTTGTCTTCCGCGCCGAGTATCTTCTCTTCATATTCCTTCAGCTCCTGCGTGATGTAGCGTTCGGCGTTGACCAGCGTCTGCTTGCGTATCCACTCCTGGGGTACCTTGTCCTTGTGGACGTTGCGCACCTCGATGTAGTAGCCGAAGACGTTGTTGTAGCCTATCTTCAGGCTCGGTATGCCCGTCAGCTCGCTTTCGCGCTGCTGCAGCTGGAGCAGGTAGTCCTTGCCGCTGTAGGCTATCTGGCGCAGCTCGTCGAGCTCGACGCTGACGCCCTGCTTGATGACGCCGCCCTTGTTGACCAGCAGCGGCGGGTCGTTGTTGATTTCACGGTCGATGCGGTCGCGGATGGACTGGCAGACGTTGAGCTGCTCGCCGATGCGGTTCAGGCTGGCATTGTCGGCCTCCAAGCAGGCCTGCTTGATGGGTTCAATGGCCTGCAGGGCCACTTTCAGCGCCACCACCTCGCGGGGACTGACGCGGCCCACGGCCACCTTCGACAGGATGCGCTCCAGGTCGCCGATGCGGTGCAGCTGCTCCTCCACCAAGTCGCGGAAGTCAGGCTGGCGGAAGAAGTATTCCACCACGTCCAGGCGGTCGTTGATGGGGCGCACGTCCTTCAGCGGGAACACCAGCCAGCGCTTCATCAGGCGGGCACCCATGGGGCAGATGGTCTTGTCGATGACACTGAGCAGCGAACTGCCCCCGTCGTTCATCGAGCCCATCAGTTCGAGGCTGCGCACGGTGAACTTGTCCAGCCGGACGTACTTATCTTCCTCGATGCGGGCCAGCGACGTGATGTGGCCTATCTGCGTGTGCTGCGTCATGATGAGATATTGCAGGATGGCGCCCGAAGCGATGATGCCGTTCTTCAGGTGCTCCACGCCGAAGCCCTTCAGGTTCTTCACCTCGAAGTGCTTCAGCAGCCTTTCGCGCGCCGTCGTCTCGGTAAACACCCAGTCGTCCAGCTCGAAGGTGAAGAACTTGCTGCCGAAGTTGCCCTCGAACATCGGCCGCTTGCCCCGTTCGAAGAGCACCTCTTTGGGGCCGAAATTGTTGAGCAGCTTGTCGATGTAGTCGAAGGGACCTTCCGCCGTCAGAAACTCTCCCGTCGATATGTCCAGAAAAGCCACGCCGCAGGCCCCCTTGCCGAAGTGCACGGCAGCCAGGAAGTTGTTCTCGCGGTAGTTCAGCACGTTGTCGTTGATGCTGACGCCGGGCGTCACCAGCTCCGTGATGCCGCGCTTCACCAGCTTCTTGGCCAGTTTGGGGTCTTCCAGCTGATCGCAAATGGCCACGCGCTTGCCCGCGCGGATCAGTTTGGGCAGGTACGTGTCGAGCGCATGGTAGGGGAAACCGGCCATCTCGATGGTCTTCTCCTTGCCGTTGGCACGCTTGGTCAGCGTGATGCCCAGGATTTCGGAGGCCACAATGGCGTCGGTCGAATAGGTTTCGTAGAAGTCTCCGCAACGGAACAGCATCACGGCGTCAGGGTGCTTGGCCTTGAGGTCGAGAAACTGCTTCATCATCGGTGTAAGGACAATATCTTCGTTCATGTGTATCGGCTTAAAAACTAAACAGAAACAAAGATAAATCTTTTTTAGAAAACAAGCATCTGCAGGCTCCCATTCCTTAGTAACCCTTAACAAAATAGCGCATATTCATAAAACATGTTATATAACATCAGTTTTTTCTTGCAGAATTTGCAGATTTCCCAAAAGTCCGTACCTTTGCATCGTGTTTTTCATAGTATTAGATTTTAAGGTTAACAAAGGTTGGAGTACAGCGGTACTCCTTTTTTTATGCCCGTACGCGAACGGGCCTGCTCACCGGGCCTTCCAGCCGTCTATCTGGACAGCCGTCTCCGGCCAACTGGGACGGAGGGCCGAACCGTAATTCACAATCACCCCCTCTTTATTCACCAGCAGGAAGTAGGGTACTCTGTCCTGCCCCAAATGATTGGACATTTTCTGCAAGACTTCACGCGTGGCAAAGTCTTCCCAGTACAGACATTCCAACGCCGTTTCCTTCAACGAAAAACGCTGCAATATCCGCTCGTAATCAGCGCGTTTCCCGCTGACGCAGAGGCTGACCATCGCCACCTCGTCCGTGTCGTATCGGGCACGCAACTGCTTCAGCGGCTCCATCTCCGCCAGGCAGGGAGGGCAGAACACGCCCCAGAAATCGATGTAGAGCACCTTGCCCCGATGCTTGTCTATCAGCGACCGCAGGGGAGCCATATACTGTTCCGCCTCGGGAGTGTCGGCATCGCCATGCAGCAGGTAGCGGGAAAAGGCTTCGGGACGACGCAAGTAGTCGGCCGTCCGCCGGTAAAGCAAGCTCAGGGAATGGCGGAGCACGGGCACCTGTACCAGCGCGTCATATTCCTGACGGGCGGAATCCATGGCCACCGTATCGTTGGCCGCCAGCGAAGCGCCCAACAGGTCGGCCAGCAGGAACTGGGCCACCCTGTTGCCCTGCTGCTCGTCCACCAGGTCCTTGCCGGTAAAATCAAGGTCGCCCGCCACGGCGCGACGGTACCTCAAATAAAACTTCAGCTGATACATCAGCCGGAAATGAGCGGAGGTGATAATCTTGTCGGCCAGCAACGCGTCTACCTCGGGCAGCAGCGCCTCGCAGGCAGCCATCTCCTTCTGCCAGTCCACCTGCTTCTGCCCATAAAGCCTCCTGATCCGTTGCTGTGCATATCGGAAACGTTCGGCGTAATAGTCGGCCCGCAACAGACGCTCCGTCAGCTCAGCCACCTCGACTGTGGGATGGTAACGCTCCAGAAACTCCTCCCGCTTCTGCTGCCGGAGCGCATACTCCGCCTGCACGGCCTGCCCGAACGCCTCTGCCGACGAGCCGACATCGTCCATATAAACATAATCCGGCCTGTAGAAACCTCCTTCCGTAAAAGCCAGCATACCTTGATTCAGTGTGGCCGAAGTCCCCTCCACCACCGGATGGAACAGGTCTTTGAAATCAATCTGCAGACGGAGGCTGTCGCCCGGCGCCAGATACAGACGCGGTGCGTAATTGCGAAGCGAAAACTCGCACACCGCCCCGCAGAGCGGCACGCTGAACGAGAAGGTGCCGTCTTCCCTGACAGGAGCCTTGTACACCGTCTCCTGACTGGGGGTAAAGGATACCAGCACCAGCTGCAGTTCCTTTTCATTCGGATAGACTTCCCGGTTCAGGATGCGGCCCTGTACCACAGCCGTCCGGAGGGGTTCGTGACTGTCGGCCCAAAGGCCGTCGAAGCTGCACAGAAACAGACAAAACAGAAAAAGCAAAGGTTTCATAGGCAATCGTATAACATCGTTGGACATGACATCGTTTTACCCCGCCCTGGCAGGATGCAACAAAGATAAGAAAACGAATCTCTCGGAGATGCAAACGAATCTGCAAAATGCAGGAAAACATCCAAATAAAGCTGTAAATGTTTTAATACATGTTATAAAACAGCTTTTTCCCGCCCCATAATTTGCAGGTTTCCCCAAAGTCCGTACCTTTGCAATGTGTTTTCATAGTATTAGATTTTAAGGTTAACAAAGGTTGGAGTACAGCGGTACTCCTTTTTTTATGCCCGTACGCGAACGGCGGCCCAACCATTCCCTCACAAAAAACAGCCGCCATTCCCTGACCCTTACACAGGAAACGACGGCTGGTTCACCTTTCATGCGCCGGCGATATCACTCCTCACTCATCATCAGTCTTCTTGCTTCGGCGCACCCTCGGGCTTGTGTCCGGGCATCGGCTTGCGGCTCATGCCCAGCCACTGGTCGTATTGGGTTTCGGTGAGTATCTTCTTCATCTTCTTGTTCTTCTTCTCGATCCGCTTCTGCAGGTCGTCGGCACTTTCGGGCTTCGGAGCTCCCATCGGCGGACGATGCATGCCTTCGGGACGGCCTCCGCCCATACCCATCGGCAGCATGCCGCCTCCGTGGGGCGGACGGGGACCCCTGCCGCCTTCACCATCCATCAGGGGCGGACGCTGCATGCGGTTCTCCAGCAGTTCGCGCTGCTCTTTCAGCAAGAGCTTGTAGACTTTCTTATATTGCTTGTCGGTCAGGTTCAGGGCAGCCTTCAGGCGGTCCGTTTCTTTCCGTGCAGCCTTTTCGGGATTGGGCACCTCGCGATACGCCCGGCTCTCCGGAGCCGGAGCTGCCTCAGGAAGCTCCTGAGCCTGTGCCTGCAGGGCTAACATGGATAGGCCGATGCAAAGCAAAACGGGTTTCATATTCAGTTTCATATGCTGTTCCTCCTTGGGTTCATTGGATTTGACACGACAAATGTAGCGGGCTGCCCGATAATATGAAAACAGAATAGACCAACGGGGCAGTTTTGACGATGAAATACGTTTTTTTCGCCGCCCGGCTGCAATAAACGCGCCCCGCCGACGACTGATAACAGAAAAGCACCGAACGATGATCAAACAAGACTACCTGATACGCATGATACAGCAGATTGTCTCCATGATTGTGGAGGCCCTGCTCCACAAGAAGAAAATCCGCCAGAAGGACTGGGACGACTACGACCACCTGACGCGCCAGATACTGGGCACCGACACCCGCGACCTGCTCAACACCAGTGCCGACGAGCTGACGGCCCGCTATGCCGGCACGCCCGACGGCATGGAGAAGCTGGAGCTGGCCGCCGTCAACATGCTGAAGCTGGCCGAAGAGGTGGACGAGGACAATCCCCTGCTGAAGTCGCGCCTCCGCCAGGAAGGCGTCCAGCTGCTGAAATACATCCAGCAGCACAGCGGCAGCTATTCCCTCCAGCGCGAGTTCCTCATCGGGCTGCTTGAGACCAACCAGTGAATCGAAAACGGAACGTTGACAGATTGACACTTTGACACGCCGACCGCCTGAGAATCGCTCCGTTCGGCCCGAAGGACAGGCCGGCGGCAACGGACGAAGCACGGAGAGCCTTATCCGCTATGCTTCAACGCGATAGCGAAATCCTTACAAAAATTCTGGAAGAAAAACGGAGCGGAAAGCCGCCCTTCCAGGCTCCGGAACCATGAAAACAGCCGCCCCGAAGCCCGAAAGCGGGGAAAACAATGCCTTTCCCCTCGGAAAACAATGCTTTTATCGAGGGAAAACATCCGATTTGTCGAGGGAAAACCTGCACGCTGCCGAGGGAAAACATACACTTTACCCCGCCCAAACCGACGTTTTCCCATCAAAAAAGGCTGCCCACACCCTGTTTCTCCCTTCCGTTGGCACGGATGGGGAAAAGGTGTGGTCAGCCAAAAAGCGCTTTCTCCATCAGTTTGTTTTCCAAAAGAGTGAAATCAGAAGCACCGTGTCAGGAAGCCGTCTCCCGCTTCCTCTTCTCCAACACCCGCACGAACTCCGCCTCGTTGACGGGCTGGAGGGCATCGTGCTTGCCGTCCTGATAGATCACGAGCACATAGTGCACCAGCGCACGGCCTGCCACCTGCATGGACGAACGGCGCTCCACCGACACCACCTCGGCCAACCGGCGCTCGCGGCTGCGCGAAAAACGCCCGCCGTAAACAATCAGCCGCCCGTCGGCAGTCAGCGTATAGGTGGTATGGATGATTCTCTCAATGAAACGGAGCAACAGAATGCCCCACAACACGGCTATCAGAATATACTTCACCCACAGGCAGTAGACCAGCATGAAGGTAAACAGAAGCAGTGCCAGATACTGGGCCGCACCGATGCGGGCATGGAAAACTCGGTCCATCATTTCTCTTTTTTTGCGGTAAAGGTATGGATTTTCGGCGGCAAAACGCACAAGCAACGCACTTATTTTGTAGTTTTGCATCCAGCTAATACATAATCGTTATGGTAAGAAAGTTCGATTTCCTCGTCATCGGCTCTGGAATAGCCGGTATGAGCTTCGCCCTGAAAGTGGCGGAAAAGGGGACGGTAGCCCTCATCTGTAAGGCCGGAATGGAAGAGGCCAACACGTATTTTGCACAGGGAGGCATCGCCTCGGTGACCAATCTGGCCGTGGACAACTTCGACAAGCACATCGAAGACACCATGATAGCCGGCGACTGGATCAGCGACCGCGCCGCCGTAGAGAAGGTGGTGCGCAACGCACCCGAACAGATCAAGGAGCTCATCAGCTGGGGGGTGAACTTCGACAAGAAGGAAGACGGAACATTCGACCTGCACAAGGAAGGCGGACACTCGGAGTTCCGCATCCTGCACCACAAGGACAACACGGGAGCCGAGATACAGACTTCGCTCATCGAAGCCGTGAAGCGGCATCCCAACATCACCATATTCACCAACTTCTATGCCGTAGAAATCATCACGCAGCACCACCTGGGCATCATCGTAACACGCTACACGCCGGGCATCAAGTGCTACGGCGCCTACGTGCTGAACGAGGCCACGGGCGAGGTGGACACCTTCCTCAGCAAGGTGACCGTCATGGCCACCGGAGGCTGTGAGGCCGTCTACCGCCACACCACC
>ENA-OOWN01001095-OOWN01001095.1-human-gut-metagenome-genome-assembly--contig:-NODE-1095-length-21133-cov-21.307762_pt1 | contig 21133 bp, 18 predicted proteins | sample MGYA00241406_ERZ501319 | MGnify/ENA primary metagenome ERZ501319 (study PRJEB25962, sample SAMEA2042734) | human gut metagenome | biome: human gut; feature: human-associated habitat; material: faeces... | reverse complement strand
TAAACCAAAACGTCCGATGAAAAACTCCGATGATGGTCAGTTGACTCTATGGGAAAATTTCTTTGGACAGTAGTGATTATATTTATGAAACACCTATTATTAATGACTACCCTATTGGCAGGCTTTGCCACATTATGTCAGGCAAAACGTACCACTGCCGTGTATCAAGTGACCCCGCAGCCTCGCACAATGGGTACAGTAAAAGCTAATCCCTATCAGCTCACGAGCTCCACAGCCATCATCGTGAAAGATGCTGCCCTAAATAACGAAGCGGGTTTCCTGCGCCAGTATGTAAAGGAACAGACCGGCATCACGCTTGCCGACAAAGGCAAAGGCATCACGCTCAAGCTCAATAAGAAGATTAAAGGAAAAGAAGACTACACGCTGAAGGTGCGTACCAACGGTGTGACCATCGAGGCTTCCACACCTGCAGGTATCTTCTATGGCGTGCAGTTCCTCCGCAAGTCACTTCCCATCGAACAGTCCGACACCGTCAGCATCCCTGCCGTTGACGTGACTGATGGCCCAAGCTACCAGTACCGTGGCATGGAGCTTGACTGCGGCCGTCACTTCTTCCCTGTAGAAACCGTGAAGAAATTCCTCGACGTGCTGGCACTTCACAATATGAATACTTTCCATTGGCATCTCACAGATGACCAGGGATGGCGTCTTCCCGTACCCGGATGGCCCCGTCTGACGGAAGTGGGAGCATACCGTGACCAGACCGTGATCGGTCAGAACGCCGGCATTTTTGACGGCCAGCGCTACGGCGGCAGCTACACCCGTCAGGAGATGGAGGACGTCGTTGCCTATGCGGCCAAGCTCCATATCACCGTCATTCCGGAAGTCGACATGCCTGGCCACATGCTGGCAGCCCTCACTTCCTATCCCGAACTGGGGTGCACAGGTGGCCCGTATAAGGTAGCTCAGGAATGGGGCGTATTCGACGACATTCTCTGCGCCGGCAAGGAGAGTACCTTCAAATTTGTGGAAGACGTACTCGATGAGGTGATGGCTATCTTCCCCTCTACCTATATTCATCTGGGTGGTGATGAGGCCCCCAAAACACGTTGGCAAAAATGTCCGCTCTGCCAGAAGCGTATCGCCGACGAGCATCTTACGGCCAAGAACGGTCATTCCAAGGAAGATGCCCTGCAAGGCTATTTCATGTCCAGAATGGAGAAATACCTGGCTAAGCATGGACGCAAGATGATCGGATGGGATGAGATCCTCGAAGGCGATGTCGACACCTCTGCCTGCATCATGAGCTGGCGTGGAATGGAAGGCGGAGTCTATGCATCGAAGAAAGGACACGACGTCATCATGACACCGGTCAACTACTGCTACATTGATTACTACCAGTTGAAAAAGAGTCCCGTCCTTAATATTGGTGGCTACCTTCCCCTGAGCAAAGTGTATTCTTTTGAGCCCGCTCCTGACAGCTTGCCACAATCTGCAAAAGACCATATCATCGGCGCACAGGCCAACCTGTGGACAGAATACGTGTATGCTCCTGAGATGGCCTTCTATCAGGCACTGCCCCGACTGGCAGCTCTCTGCGAGGTAACATGGACACCGGCAGCAGACAAGAATTATGACAACTTCCTTGAGCGTCTGCCTCTCTTGGAGAAATTCTATAAACTGCTGGGCGTCAAATACTGCAAGACCATAGAATAGGAGCGATCTCCTATTCTATGTTAAATTTGCAAAAGAAAACCGGTAAAACTTGCGACATGTCATATTTTTACATATATTTGTTGTGAGTTATGACTGGTTATATAAAAACTAAAAATTATGAGGAGGATCGATTATGAAAAGGTTAGTAAACTATGACGAGCTAAGCGCTAAAGATGTAAAATTAGTAGCTTACTATGATAACGTAGAAGTCCACACAGACAACAAGGACACTCCGTCGATTTGGTACAGTTGATTACTATTAAGCACTATACAGGCCGACTTCGTTTTCTTCTGATAACTGTTGTCGGCCTGTTATCCATCTTATCGCTGCCGGTCCATGCCCGGGTGTGGTCGGCCGATGATATTCCGATGGTTCATCTTCAAGATGCGCGCCGTTATGTGTGCAATCCTGACGATGAGGTATCGGCAGGTGCTTTAATGCGCTCCGACAGCCTGCTCTATCAGCTTCACCACAATTGTGGCATACAGACAGTATTCATCGTTGTAGGCAATGTGAAAGACGGGGACTGTTTCCGCATGGCCCAAGACGTGGGCAATCGCTATGGTGTAGGTACGAAAAAAGAACGTCGTGGACTGATTATTGTCCTCGCCGTCAACGACCGACGCTATTTCATCGCCCCCGGCAAGGGATTGGAGGGCGATCTCACCGATATAGAATGTCACGACATTGGCGAGCAATGCATTGTCAAGAACATGAAAGAGAATAAAGTCGATGAAGCTGTTGTCTCTACATGTCAGGCCTTGCTCAACAAATTCAAAACCGGCAAAACAGGCCTTAACCAAAGAGAAAGCGTAGAAGACGATACGAACCCCGTCGTCATCATTCTCCTGCTCTTCCTTTGCTTTGGATCCGTAATCTGGTATGGTATCCGGCAATCGGGAAAGAATGGTGGCCGGCGGCGCAACAATCACCACGATGACGACTTTTTCCCACCGTTCTTCTTAGGCGGAGGAGGCGGATTCGGAGGTCGTGGCGGCGGATTCTCCGGAGGCAGCTTCGGTGGCGGCAGTTTCGGAGGTGGCGGTGCCGGAGGTGGATGGTAACGTATCAGAATCGGAAGAACCTTATATTTTGTGACAACATCCCTAATTGAGAACTAATTTACAGAAAGACAAGCCTTTCCGCATTTTACCATATCTGATATTGACTCAAAGGACGAAACACGATGGCCCCAAACTAAATAAGAACTATTTGCCACCCCTATGACTAATAAAAGCACGTTTATTTTCCAAAGCGTGCTTTTCCTATTTTTCGGAAACCTCTATCGGACAAGACCTGTCTTTCGCAACGTCGATGGATGTCGTTTCAGAAACACTTTGTACCTTTGCCATTCCGACCAATATTTCAATCCCTCCAATCAAACTTCTTTGGAGCGGTTGAGAGTACTTTCTTCATGTCGCAAGCTAACTTACAAAAATCTATTACGCCGAGATCAATTTGTCAGCAAAGTATTTGACATCTTATGATTGTCACCTTGCCATTTTATTGACCTGCATAATGTCTTCTCCCTCTTGCCGAGCATCCTTCACTTTGTCCGGACGCAGCCCACTACGCCTATGCCAGACCGACGATCATACCAGATTCTTCAAACTACTGAACGCTCATTCGGACCAGCCTGTTGCTGTACAGCCACAGCGTTGTTGGAAATACCCGCAATCGCACCTTCCCGTCCCTCTTGGATGGCAAGCCTCGTCCTCCAAACATTCAGAATTGTCTTATGTAAATAAAAATCAAGCTACTATCCTTATACATCCACCTTCCAGGAAACTTCTCATCCGGAAGTCTATTGCCGTCGTCCTGTCTCTTGCAAGCATCCAACAGGATAAAACATTGCGGACCTATAGTTGCCCATAAAAGTGAGCATTGGTTCTAGAAATATTTCCATTGGTTCTAAGGGCAAGTCACCAATGATCCTTCAAAAGAACACTTTTCCGAGGATTTTCAGTAGATTTCGGGCAAAAATACAGATCCGCCCTTCTATCCCGCAAAAAGTCGGACATCTCCATCAGACATTCCAAGTCTTATCTGACGGCCATAAACAGGCCGCTCTATATCCAAGCCGTAGTATGTAAATAAAAAGGCACCGACAATTTCCTTATACCCCGATATCTTCATCCAAATGTCCTCTACCTCCATTCCATGTCCGGACAGCCATCCTGCCACATAGAAAGCAGCAGAATTACAGGTGCCCGCATACAATAATATTGCCATGTTCGGAAGGCATGCAAGGATACCTGTTCAAGTAGCCTTATACTACTTGTCCAACGAGTATTATGCTACTTGTCCAACGAGTATTATGCTACTTTGCCCAACGAGTATTATGCTCCCTTGCCAACGAGTATTATGCTCCCTTGCCAACGAGTATTATGCTCCCTTGCCAATGAGCCACATATTACTTTACCCTTGATTATATATTCCTGACTTTTCCTGGTTTAACCCAGACAGTTTTTCTCTTCATAAACTGAAACGGTAGACACCTTGTAGAAAGCTATCCTAAAAAATAAATTATTAGGAAAAAACATACAGAATTCCTTGACAGGTTACAACTCTTGACTCATAAAAGTTCGGATATATTGGCTGTTAAGACCGGATATGCCCGATGATGGGCATTTAGCTTGAAAAATCAATGCCCCCGATCCACGCCTTCATCCCATACCTGCAGCCCGGCTTCGCCCCACTACCGTATTGCCTTTAGTACCGGACAGCCCATCCTCTTCCCGCTTTACTAAAAAGGACGGTTGGGGAAAACTCCCCGACCGTCCTTCCATATTGTCTAACTATCTTTATTTCCTTTGATTACTTATTACATTTCCCAACCTATGGCCGAAGCTCCGAGCACTGCTGCCGAGCTACCATCAAGGCCACTGACAAGGAACTTAGCCTTGCCCTTATAGATCTTCAGCACATGCTTGTCGTAGCTATCCACGAGGGGTTTCATCAGCAGGTCGCCAGCCTTGGTCAGGCCACCGAAGAAAATAAATGCTTCCGGAGCAGAGAATGCCATAAAGTCTGCGCAAGCCTCACCGAGCAGCTCACCAGTGAACTGATAGATCTGCTTTGCCAGAGCGTCGCCCTTGCCGGCAGCGATCGATACATCAAGCGATGTGATCTTCTCCGGATCCAGCTCACGGAGCAAAGACGGCTCCTTTGTCGTTGCGAGCAGCTCGCGTGCCGTACGAGCAACACCTGTTGCCGAGCAATAAGTCTCCAAGCAGCCACTGCGGCCACAACCACAGGGACGGCCATTCTCACGACGTACAATCACGTGGCCTAACTCTCCGGCAAAGCCATCAGAGCCATAGAGCACCTGGCCGTTCACAACAATTCCAGAGCCGACACCGGTACCAAGGGTGATCACGATGAAATTCTTCATTCCACGGGCTACGCCATAGGTCATCTCACCAATAGCAGCAGCATTGGCATCATTTGTCAGACCGACGGGAATGCCCAGCTTCTCCTTGAACAATTCTGCCAAAGGCACAACACCGTCGCGTGCCCACTCCAGATTGGGGGCAAACTCTATCGTACCGTTATAGTAATTGCCATTAGGAGCACCGATTCCCATAGCCTTGATCGTATCGATGCCGCCAACCTGATCGATGATAAGCTGGAGCGCCTCACAACTGGCGTCTACATAGTCCTGTACGTTAGCATAACCTCTGGTCTTGATAGATGTCGTTGCCTTGATCTCTCCCCGGCTGTCGACAATGCCAAAGACTGAGTTGGTGCCTCCCAAATCAAGTCCTATGCAATAAGGCTTAATCATCTCCTGCTGAAATTCTTGTTGTTCGTTCATATACGTTGATGTTTATTTAATTAGTGTAATTGGATGTTCAAGTAACGATGCGTAACAAAATCACGCTATGCAAAGGTAATAAAACTCTGAGAAGAAAGAACAAAAAAAAGGCGTTTTTTTGTTTAATAACAAAACTTTCATTATCTTTGCCCGAAAGAAATGACCTTAGGAAAAGACTGAAAAGAAAATAAGCAACACAAGACAATGACACAAGAACAAGATATCAAGAATGCCGTTCAAGTGCTCCGCCGTGGCGGAGTGATTCTCTACCCCACTGATACCGTATGGGGTATCGGCTGTGACGCCACCAATGAAGAAGCCGTGGCGAAGGTGTATAAAATTAAACATCGCGATGATTCCAAAGCACTCATCTGTCTCGTCGACAGTGACGCCCGCCTGCAACGTTATGTCCGTAACGTGCCCGCCATCGCCTGGGATTTTCTCGATGCCATCGTCAAGCCCACCACGCTTATCCTCGACGGAGCAGTCAATCTGGCTCCGAACCTCATCGCTGACGACGGCTCGATCGGCATACGCATCACCAAAGAGCCTTTCTCTCACGAACTATGCTATCGATTCCAGAAAGCCCTTGTCTCCACGAGTGCTAACATCAGCGGCGAGCCTGCCGCACAGAATTATTGTGACATCTCGCAGGAGATACTCGACAGCGTCGACTATGTCTGCTGGAGCCGACGTCAGGAGCACAAGCCCCACACTCCCAGCAGTATTGTCAAACTGGGTCCCTCAGGCGAGGTAACCATCATTAGAAAATAAGCTAGTGTTACAAAAGGTCATCACTTGGGTAACAAAGCATCTGACCGACCGGCAGACCAATATGCTATTGGCCTTCCTGATAGGTTTCCTGGCATCAGTGGCAGCATGGGTCCTCCACCAGCTCATCAGCCTCATCCAACGGCTGCTTACAGAAGGATTTGCTACCGACGAGGCCAACTTGCTCTATCTTGCCTTTCCCGTTATCGGTATCTATCTCACATACCTCTTCGTGAAATACGTGGTGCGCGACAATATCTCGCACGGCATCACACGTGTTCTCTATGCCATCTCAACAAAGCAGTCCAGGCTGCGCCAACACAACTGCTGGTCATCCATTATCGCATCGGCTCTGACGATCGGCTTTGGCGGATCGGTGGGAGCCGAAGCTCCTATCGTACTCACCGGATCCGCCATCGGCAGTAATCTGGGACAGCTCTTCCGACGCAACAACAAGACGCTGATGCTGATGGTAGGCTGCGGTGCGGCTGCCGCCATTGCCGGCATCTTCAAGGCGCCCATCGCCGGACTGGTATTCACGCTTGAAGTGCTGATGATCGACCTGACCATGGCGTCGCTCGTCCCCATCCTCACGGCAAGCATCACCGCCGACGTGTTCTCCTATATCTTTACAGGCGACTCAACCCTTTTCACCTTCCATCTCGACGGAGCATGGAGTGTCGAGCGTATTCCCGCCACTATCCTGCTGGGCGTGTTCTGCGGACTTATCAGCCTTTATTTCATCCGTATGATGACGACCTGTGAGGGATTTTTTGCCAGGATGAAAGAACGGCCCTACATTAAGCTGATCATTGGAGGACTGACGCTGAGCATCATCATCTTCCTCTTTCCTTCCCTTTATGGAGAAGGATACAGCTCCCTGAACATCCTGCTCAACGGACGCACTGAGGCCGACTGGAATCAGGTGATGAACGGCTCGCTGTTCGCCGGATCAGACAATGCCGTCGTCCTCGTCGTGTATATCGGACTTGTCATGCTGACAAAGATTGTCGCTACCTCTTCGACCAACGGTGCCGGAGGTTGCGGCGGTACTTTCGCGCCCTCCCTGTTTGTCGGCGGCTTTGCCGGTTTCTTCTTTGCACGTCTCTGGAACATGAACGACATAGGCGTTTACGTATCCGAAAAGAATTTCACCCTCATGGGCATGGCCGGCGCCATGGCCGGTGTGATGCATGCGCCGCTTACAGGTATCTTCCTCATTGCAGAGATCACCGGCGGCTACCAGCTGTTTATGCCACTGATTATCGTTTCCGTCGTCAGCGTAATGGTGATCAGCATCTTCGAGCCCCACAGCATCTATGCCATGCGTCTGGCCCGTGAAGGCAAGCTCCTCACCCACCATACCGACAAGAGTGTCCTCACCCTGATGAGCATGGACTCCATCATTGAGAAAGACTTCACCAGCGTACCGCCGGAGATGCCGCTCAGCCGTCTCGTCCATGTCATCAGCAACAGCGAGACCAGCTATCTGCCGGTGGTGGACAATGCCAATCAGCTGCTCGGTGAGATCGACATCATGAAGATCCGCAACATCATGTTCCGTACGGAGCTCTACCAGCGGTTCACCGTCAACCAGATCATGACCCCCGTACCCACGATCCTCTATGGCAATGAGCCCATGACGGACGTCATGAAGAAATTCGAGCAGACCGGAGCCAATTTCCTGCCGGTGATCAACATCAACAATCAGCTTCAGGGATACATCAGCCGGACACGCCTGTACAGCATGTACCGAAAGCTCGTGGCAGACTTCTCGGCGGAATAAATCACAATTCTCTTTGTGGTTAGGCTAAAATAGAGTACCTTTGCAAATTGTTATGCCATTTCATATAGATTTACTCATGATGATCCTTAAAGGATTTCTCATCGGCATCATCGCTTCGGCGCCGATGGGTCCTGTGGGTGTGCTCTGTATCCAGCGCACACTGCGTAAGGGTCGTTGGTATGGCTTTGTGACAGGAGTAGGTGCGTCGTTGAGCGATATCATCTACGCCATGATCACGGGACTCGGCATGAGCTTCGTGATGGACCTTATCACCAATCCCACCAACAAATTCTGGTTGCAGATAGTAGGCAGCGTCGTTCTGCTTCTCTTCGGCGTTTATTGCTGGCAGAGCGACCCTACCCGCAAGATCCATATCAGCGGAAACAAACGGGGTACGCTCATGCACAATTTCATCACGGCCTTTCTGCTCACATTCAGCAACCCGACGATCATCTTCCTTTTCATGGGTACGTATGCACAGTTTGCTTTCGTCGTCCCTAACCACCCCATAGAAATGACCCTCGGCTACATGAGTGTCATCTGTGGTGCACTGTGCTGGTGGTATGGGCTCACATGGCTGATTGACAAGATCCGTGGAAAATTTGACGATAACGGCATTCGCATCATCAACAAGGCCATCGGCTCCATCGTCATCATCTTCTCACTCATCGTACTCATCGGTACGGTATTCAATCTGTACACTTTCCACTATTAACGACACGCATTTATGTTTATAGCCCAAGAGATCCGCAAGAAATCAATAGCGGAGTATATCTTATATATGTGGCAGATCGAAGACACCATACGCGCCTATGGGTGTTCCCTGTCACGCATCCGCCACGAATATATCGACAAGTTCCAATATTCCGACGAGCAGAAAGAGGAAGAGACCGACTGGTTCGGCAATCTCATCCGGATGATGAATGAGGAAGGCTGCCGGGAAAAAGGTCATCTGAACATCAACAAGATATTGGTACAAGACATGCTCGACCTGCACAACCAGCTGCTCCAGTCCACGAAATTTCCTTTTTATAACGCTGAGTACTATAAAGTGCTGCCTTTCATCGTGGAGCTCCGCAACAAAGGTGACCGCGACGTGTCGGAGATAGAGACCTGTCTGGACGCGCTCTACGGCGTGATGATGTTGCGCCTGCAAAAGAAGCAACTCTCTCCAGAGACGGAGCATGCCGTGAAAGAGATTTCGACATTTATCGGTATGCTCAGCGACTATTACATCAAAGACCGCACAGAAGGACTGAAATTTGAATAATACAATGAACATATTAGTTACCGGTGCCAATGGCCAGTTGGGCAACGAGATGCAGCTTGTCGCCAAGACCTCGAAGCATCATTTCATATTTACTGACGTATGCGACGGCTACCGTCCGTTAGACATCACTGACCAAGAGGCCATCCGCACCATCGTAGCAGAGGAGAAGATCGGATGTATCATCAACTGTGCAGCCTGGACCAATGTAGACAAAGCCGAGACCGCCGGTGACATCGTGGAGACACTCAATGCCAAGGCTCCCGGACTGCTGGCGCAGGCCATGAAAGAAGTAGGCGGACTACTGGTACACATCTCCACCGACTATGTGTTCGGTGGCGACCCTTATAACACGCCTTGCCGCGAGGACCAGAAAGGCACGCCGACAGGTGTCTACGGACTGACAAAGCTCCATGGAGAGCAGAACATCATGGCAACGGGATGCGACTACATCATCCTCCGCACCGCCTGGCTCTATTCGGAGTTTGGCCACAACTTCGTCAAGACAATGCTTCAACTCACCTCGACGAAGCCTCAGCTCAAAGTAGTATTCGACCAGACCGGCACGCCGACCTATGCCCTCGATCTGGCCCGTGCCATCATGCAGATCGTAGAAGACGGAGCCTACAAAGGCCACTCCGGCATCTACCATTTCAGCAATGAGGGCGTCACCTCATGGTTTGACTTCACGAAGAAGATCGCTGAGCTATCCGGCCACGACCACTGCGATATCCAGCCCTGCCATAGCGATGAATATCCCTCGCCTGTAAAACGGCCGGCCTACTCCGTACTCGACAAGACAAAAATCAAAGAGACGTTCGGGATACACGTGCCCTATTGGGAAGACTCTCTCAAAGTCTGCATGGCCAACATGAAATAAAGGCCCGGACAGTAATATCACTTATCATTTTATCTCCATTTTTCAATGAACGAAATACAACGCAGGCGCACATTCGCCATCATCTCCCACCCTGATGCCGGTAAGACCACCCTGACCGAGAAATTCCTTCTCTTTGGAGGACAGATCCAGGTGGCCGGTGCCGTGAAGAACAACAAGATCCGCAAGACAGCAACTTCCGACTGGATGGACATTGAGAAGCAACGTGGTATCTCCGTGTCTACCTCTGTGATGGAGTTCGACTATCTGCCCGAGGACAAGACGGGTGAGCCATACAAGATCAACATCCTCGACACGCCAGGTCACCAGGACTTCGCAGAAGATACCTACCGTACGCTGACAGCCGTCGACTCTGCTATCATCGTCGTCGATTCCGCCAAAGGTGTGGAGGCTCAGACACGCAAGCTGATGGAGGTCTGCCGCATGCGCAATACGCCTGTGATCATCTTCGTCAATAAGATGGACCGTGAGGGACGCGACCCCTTCGACCTGCTCGACGAGCTGGAACAAGAGCTGCAGATCCACGTCCGCCCGCTGTCATGGCCGATCGGTCAGGGCGTCAAGTTCAAAGGCGTCTACAATATCTATGAGCACAAGCTCAATCTCTTCACCCCCAACAAGCAACGTGTGACAGAGAAGGTGGAGGTAGATATCCAAAGCCCAGAACTTGCACAGCATGTCGGCGAGGACGAGGCAGAACGTCTGCGCGAGGAGTTGGAGCTGGTAGATGGCGTCTATCCCGACTTCGATGTGGAAGACTACCGCGCTGCCAAGACCGCACCTGTATTCTTCGGTTCGGCTCTGAACAACTTCGGTGTCCAGGAGCTTCTTGACTGCTTCGTAGAAATAGCCCCCTCACCTAAGCCCACCAAGGCCGAAGAGCGCGAGGTGCTGCCTACGGAGCCTAAGTTCACCGGCTTCATCTTCAAGATCACCGCCAACATCGACCCGAATCACCGCTCATGTATCGCCTTCTGCAAGATCTGCTCAGGAAAGTTCGTGCGCAATACCCCCTACTACCATGTCCGTCTGGGCAAGACCTTACGGTTCTCCTCGCCCACACAATTCATGGCCCAGCGCAAGAGCACTGTTGACGAGGCTTACCCCGGCGACATCGTGGGACTGCCCGACAATGAGACATTCAAAATCGGCGATACGCTCACAGAAGGCGAAGAGCTCCATTTCCGCGGACTGCCATCCTTCTCACCTGAGCTTTTCAAATATATTGAGAATGATGACCCGATGAAGTCAAAGCAGTTCTACAAAGGTCTGGAACAGCTGATGAACGAAGGCGTCGCCCAGCTCTTTGTCAACCAGTTCAACAACCGGCGCATCGTCGGAACTGTCGGTCAGCTGCAGTTTGAGGTGATCCAATACCGACTCGAGCATGAATACAACGCCAAGTGTCGTTGGGAGCCTGTCCACCTCTACAAGGCTTGCTGGATAGAGAGTGATGACCAGGAAGAGCTCGACAACTTCAAACGCCGTAAATACCAGTATATGGCCAAGGACCGTGAGGGACGTGACGTCTTTCTGGCCGATTCGGGCTATGTCCTTTCGATGGCCCAACAAGATTTCGAACACATCAAATTCCACTTTACCTCGGAATTCTAATCATACGTGCCGGACCAAGCCGCTGCTTGTCCGGCACGCACTTATTTTCAGACCAACAACATAAATCTACCATCTATGAAAAAAATCTGCTCCACACTGCTATTGCTTTTTATTGTCCTGACAAGGATAAACGCAGCGGAAGTGACTTTTACTTTTAACACCGAAGAGGGTCTGGCAGCCATCGGGCTCTCCTCCGACGAAGAATTTGAAGACGGCCAAGCCTACAACTGGGGCGGTCTGACCTTCACTTTCACTACAGGCACAGCGAAGGCAAGAATCCTCAACGGTACACTCCGCATCTACAAGAATGGTGGAACCATGACGGTCTCGGCACCCGGCAACATCACCGCCATCACCATTAACGGCAGCGGAACCATGACCGCCTCCAACGGCAATTATACCTCTGCCAACGGCACCTCAACCTGGTCAGGATCCGCCAGCACCATCGTGTTCACCGTCAAGACGAACCAACAGATCAAGACAATGACCGTCACTTATGAGGGTGACACTACGCCTTCCACCTCCGTGACGTCTCTCGCTGAGATCCAGCATTTAGATGACGGTACCCGCGTGAATCTCTATCTCAGCGACGGACAGATGGCCAGAGTGGTCAATACCGACGATGACGTATGTCTGAAAGATATATCGGGAACGGTCTATTTCCGCGGGTTTACCACAAATCCTGAAATGACCGTCAACCGACATGTCGCCGGCTACATCACAGCCATCAAGAGCTCGGCCGGCAATAAGACTCTTCTGGAGCCTGCTACCGACACATCGTCCTACCGCCTGATCATTGCCGATCCGGTGACAGAAGGCGATGTGACAGCCATCCGCCCGGTCACTTCCCACAAAACCGGCAATGACACCCATACCTATAATATAAGCGGTCAGCGTGTCAGCGACAACACTCCAGGCATCTTGATCAAGAACAACAAAAAAATACTTAAGAAATAGTCCGTCATGAAACGAAACATACTCCTCACGGTCATCTGTGCCCTCACCTTTACCGGTATCCAGGCACAAACCCAGCGGCTTCCCAAAGATATCACCTTAAAGAATGGGCAAACCGTCAGATTCATCCAAGACGAGATTGACTCGGCACGCATCGTCCTTACTCCCGACAACGACACGCTGGGTATCAAGGTGTACTGCAAAGGCAAAGAAAGCCGCGACTTCCTGCGCTCGCAAATCACATCGTGGACATGGTATCAGAACGACTCCTCCTATCCTACCACTCCTACCTACCCGGATATACCGATCACACAAAACGACAATAGGAACGGCAGCACCCAGCTGGCACAAAACAACGAAGGGTGGCGTCTGGAGTTCCCGCATTTCTATACAGGAACAGACAAGACCTATGAAGTAACTCACAGCACCAAGGACTATGGCATCACCTATTCACTCGAATGGGACGCTACAAAGAAAGCCAACCGGTGGAGCTGCTATGAGTTCTATGCCGGCAACATGAAAAACAACGTCAGCCGTACAGACGACTTCCAACCCGACCCAGACATCCCTAAAGAGGACCAGACCTCCTTGGGCGACTATTCCAACACAAGATTCAGCCGTGGACATCTATGTCCCTCCGGTGACCGCCTCTGTTCTACGGAACAAAACAGACAGACATTCTACCTCTCCAACATGCAGCCCCAATGGCAGAACCATAATGGAGTGCTTTGGAATAATCTGGAGACCTATGTCCGCAATTTCGCCTCCAACTGCGATACACTCTATGTCGTGAAAGGTGCTACGATCGATAATCCCGATCAAATCTATACGGCTGACGAAATAAACAAGATCAACGGTTCCCACACCTCAAAGCCATACCCCTATAGTGTGCCCAAATATTTCTATATGGCACTGCTGGCCTATGACAAGTCGACAGACACCTATCACTCATTGGCCTTCTGGACAGAACATACCAACAAATCGGACAACAACCGCAACTATATCGACTATGCCATCCCTGTCAGCGTTTTGGAGCAACGCACGGGCATCGATTTCTTTTGCAATCTTCCCGACAAAATAGAACAAGGCATAGAGCCAGTCCTTGATCCTGACTATTGGGGGCTTTAAAATATTTACCAATATAAGCTCCTGCAAACGTCCCGATTCATATCCATATATCAGGGATGTCCATCAACAAATAAAGCCTTCTCCGAGAAAGGACATTCCGTATGCATCAAACGGGAAACAGCATGAATTCAGTGCTGTTTCCCGAACTATTACGCATCTGCCAATCCCACATAGAAGAACCATCCAACCGACAAAACAGGGACGCCACAACCCTAAGGATTAGCAGGGACTTAAAAAATGCCTTAACAGAAGAAAATAATGCACATTTTATTTGCAGATGCGCATCTTTCATTGTAACTTTACACAAAAATTCGAAAATTGTGCAATGAACAATATACCTTCATTCAATGCCTTGCTGCAGAAGACGATTGCTGACAACTGGGATCTCGACGCTCTAACAGACTATAAAGGCGCTACTCTTCAGTATCATGACGTAGCACGCAAGATTGAAAAAATACATATTCTCTTCGAAAATTCAGGAGTAACAGTGGGAGACAAGATCGCGCTATGCGGACGTAACAGTTCGATGTGGGCTTGTGCATTCCTTGCCACATTGACCTATGGCGCCATCGCTGTTCCCATCCAGCACGAGTTCACACCTGACCAGGTGTATAACATCGTGAATCACTCGGAGTCCAAATTGCTCTTCGTCGGTGATGTAGTGGCTACATCGCTCGACTACGAGAAGATGCCGCAATTGGAAGGCGTCATCTACCTGCCCGACCTATCACTCCAGGTAGCCCGCACCGAGAAGCTGACTTATGCGCGTGAGCATCTCAATGAGATCTACGGCATGCGCTACCCTATGTATTTCCGTAAAGAGCACCTGCACTACTATGCCGACAAGCCCGAGGAGCTCTGCATGATCAACTATACCAGCGGCACGACGGGCTTCTCTAAAGGCGTGATGCTCCCCTACCGCAGTATATGGAGCAACATCGACTTCCTCACAGAGGCTCTCGGTAAGAAATACGAACACCCCTCCAATGTGCTCGCCATCCTGCCGATGGCCCACATGTACGGACTGAGTTGTGAGTTTCTCATGAATATCTGCATGGGCAATCACATCTACTTCCTTACCCGTCTGCCGAGCCCGACCGTGATTCAACAGGCCTTTGCCGATATCCATCCCAGCGTGGTCATTGCCGTACCGATGGTGATCGAGAAGATCGTCCGTAAGAAGATCTTCCCGATGTTCAACAATCAGAAGGTGCGTCTGCTGATGATGATGCCGGGCATTGGCAAGAAAGTGAAAGCACATATCCATCAGCAGGTGATGGAGGTATTCGGCGGACACCCTTATGAGATCCTCGTAGGCGGTGCACCATTGAATAAAGAGATCGAACAGTTCCTGCGCAGTGTCGACGTACCTATCACGATGGTGTACGGAACGACGGAGACCGGTCCTGTCATTACCTACAGCGACTGGAAAGATTTCCGGCCCGGGTCCTGTGGTACGGGTGTCACCCACATGGAAGTGAAGATCGACAGCCCTGATCCGCAGAACGTATCAGGTGAGCTCCTCACCCGAGGACTGAACGTGATGGTGGGCTACTATAAGAATGAGCAGGCCACCAAGGCAGTGCTCGATGCCGACGGCTGGTTCCATACCGGTGACCTCGGTACGATGGACGCGGACGGATATGTATTCCTACGTGGACGCTCGAAGAACATGTTGCTTGGCTCGAGCGGTCAGAATGTTTATCCGGAAGAGATTGAGGACAAGCTCAACTCCATGACGATGGTCAATGAGAGTCTGGTCATACAGCAAGGCGAGAAACTCATCGGCCTTGTCCATCCCGACTATGATGAGGCCAACAGCCTTGGATTCTCCAACGAAGACCTGGCCAATATTATGGAAGAGAACCGCAAGAAGCTCAACACCCTGCTTCCTCCTTTCTGCAAACTGAGCGAGATCAAATTGCAGGTTGACGAATTCCAGAAGACACCGAAGAAGTCGATCAAGCGGTATCTCTATCAGAATGTCTAACATATAACATACAGTTTCGCCCACTGTGCGAGGACAGCCTTGCAGGCTGTCCCCATTGCTTGAAATCCTTTTCAAGACACAGTGGCGAAATCATCAGAATACTATCTACTTACCTATAAACTATGGAGAAATGCTTATGGAAAAGATACCTAGTTTTAATGAGTTAATCGAACAGAGTATCATTCGTAATTGGGACAGGGACGCACTGACCGACTTTAAAGGCGCCACGCTGCAATACCATGATGTCGCGCGTAAGATAGAGAAGCTCCATATCATGTTTGAAAGTTCTGGCGTCCAGCGCGGTGACAAGATTGCTCTCTGCGGACGCAACTGTGCGGCATGGGCGAGCGCCTTTCTTGCCGTGCTCACCTACGGAGCCATCGCCGTGCCAATCCTTCATGAGTTCACGGCAGAACAGATCCATAACATTGTAAACCACTCTGATGCCAAGATCCTTTTTGCCGGCGATGTGGTGTCTACCATTATTGACCCGGAGAAGATGCCTAAGCTGGAAGGCATTATCTACATCCCCGACTATTCACTGCTGCTCTCCCGCACCGACAAGCTGACGTATGCCCGTGAGCACCTTAATGAGATGTTCGGACACCGTTATCCTAAATACTTCCGTAAGGAGCATATCCACTACACAAAAGACGAGCATCCTGACGATCTGGCACTGATCAACTATACCAGCGGAACGACAGGATTCTCTAAGGGTGTGATGATTCCCTACCGTGCCCTGTGGAGCAACTACGACTTTGCCTGCTCCGTATTGGGCAATACATTGCACGAAGGTGACAACGTGATCAGTATCCTGCCGATGGCCCACATGTATGGCATGGCCTTTGAGTTCCTGTTCGAGTTCCTCATCGGTTGCCATATATGGTACCTCACACGCACCCCGTCTCCTGCCATCATCGCAGAAGCCTTCACAAAGGTGAAACCACGTATCATCATCTCCGTTCCCCTGGTGATCGAGAAGATCATACGCCGGAAAGTATTCCCCAAGCTGCAAGACCCGAAGTTGCGGTTGCTGCTGAAGATGCCGGGACTGAACAACCGCATCTTCGAAAAGGTATGCGCCAGTGTAGACCATGCCTTCGGTGACAATTTCTATGAAGTGATCGTGGGCGGAGCCGCCTTCAATGAGGAGATCGAGCGCTTCCTTCACCGCATCGGATTTAAGTACACCGTGGGATACGGAGCAACAGAATGTGCGCCGATCATCTGCTACGAAGATTACAAACACTTCGTGCCCCGCTCATGCGGTAAGGCCGTACGCCACATGGAAGTGAAGATCAACAGCGACGATCCCGAGCACATCCCCGGAGAGATTCTTGCCAGGGGCCTGAACGTGATGCTCGGCTATTATAAGAACGAAGAGGCGACAAAAGCGACCATCGATCAAGACGGATGGTATCACACCGGTGACCTGGGCACGATGGATGCCAACGGCAATGTATTCATCAAAGGCCGCATCAAGAACATGCTCCTCGGTTCGGCCGGACAGAACATCTATCCCGAGGAGATCGAGGACAAGCTCAACTCATTAGAACTCGTCATCGAAAGTGTCGTCATTCAAGAGGGAGAAAAACTTGTCGGTCTGGTATATCCCGACTTTGAAGGCGCCAAACAACTTGGTCTTAACCGCGATGACCTGCAGAGCGTCATGGAAGAAAACCGGAAACTTCTCAATCAGCAGATTCCCCACTACTGTCAGCTCTCACGCATCGAGATCCATGACGAGGAATTTGCCAAGACTCCGAAACATTCCATTAAAAGATATCTATATACAAGATAAACGAAAACCGGATGACAATGTCATCCGGTTTTTTATTATTGAACATCCTTATTTACGTCCTCATTGATAAGTTCCGCCAACTTTTGATCCAGCACCTCTATTCCTTTTATCGTGCATAGTCCACGGATATAAAGCATTGTGACATTGCGGTGCAGATGGAAGAGGCTGTAACGTTTGTAAAGCTGGTGTGCCATTACATAATCCATGGATGCGCCACCGACTTTCGATATCAGCTCATAGTCCACATCAGAACGGAAATAGCCTTGTTCCACCCCCTTCTGAAAGAACTCCAGACTACGGGCGCGATTTTCCGCATTCTTCTGCTTGATCCAGGCAATGACAGGTGGAAACTTGTGGATATCCGCAAAATAAGTGGGCGCCAGCCCTGACAAACGGCGCATCTGGTACTTGTAAAACTCCAAGATAAGATCCATCACATTGTGATGCTCATCTTCTTCATAAAAAACACGCATATGTTCATCAAAGGCACGGCTTTCCTCCTTCACCGATTCCAGAAGCAGCTCTTCCTTATTGGTAAAGATCTCATATAAGGTACGCTTTGAAATCGATAAAATATTGGCAATATCATCCATCTTCACAGCATTGGCGCCACGAACTCTAAACTCCTGCTCGGCAGTCTTGATGATTCGTGCACGGAGTTGCTGACGATATTCTGTAGGACTGGCAGCTTTCTGCATAGCGATGTTGTAAATTGATTATATGCGTCGGCGATCTCTTTTATTCTGAATGCAAAGATATAAAAAAATTGATAAAACCAATGATTCTTTGAGAGTTTTTTCTTAACTTTGCTCGATAGATTGAGTATATACATTAATACTGTTAGTATGGTCAAGATAACAAAAGAAGCTGCCCTCGAATATCATGAGGGCAAACGGCCCGGCAAAATAGAAGTAAAGCCGACCAAACCTTACAGAACGCAGACCGACCTTAGCCTGGCCTATTCCCCGGGTGTGGCCTATCCTTGTCTCGAGATACAAGAGTCGCCCAACGACGTCTTTAAGTACACTGATAAAGGCAATCTCGTTGCCGTCATTTCCAATGGTACCGCCGTGCTGGGACTTGGCGATATCGGTGCAATGAGCGGCAAGCCCGTCATGGAAGGCAAGGGACTGCTCTTCAAGATCTACGGCGGTATCGACGTTTTCGATATCGAAGTGGCAGAAAAAGATCCTGTCAAGTTCTGCGAGACCGTAGAGCGCATCGCACCTACCTTCGGCGGCATCAACCTGGAGGATATCAAGGCGCCTGAATGTTTTTATATCGAGGAGCGTCTGAAGAAAAATCTCGATATCCCCGTGATGCACGACGACCAGCACGGCACAGCCATTATCTCTGCCGCAGGACTGATCAATGCCCTTGAAGTAGCCGGCAAGAAAATTGGTGACGTGAAGATCGTTGTCAATGGTGCCGGTGCCGCTGCCATCAGCTGCACCAAATTATATGTGGCTCTCGGTGCCAAAAAGGAGAACATCGTGATGATCGATTCCAAGGGCGTCATCACCAGCGACCGCGCCAACCTCACCGAACAGAAGAAACTGTTTGCAACCGACCGCCGCGATGTCCATACACTCGAGGAGGCCATTGTAGGTGCAGATGTCTTCGTCGGACTATCAAAAGGCAATGTCCTTTCCCAGGACATGGTACGCTCCATGGCTGAGAATCCTATCGTATTCGCACTTGCCAACCCCGTACCTGAAATCAGCTATGAGGACGCTATGGCAAGCCGCCCCGATGTCCTCATCTCAACCGGCCGCAGTGACTATCCCAACCAGATCAACAACGTAATCGGATTCCCCTATATCTTCCGTGGAGCCCTTGACGTACATGCGCGGGCCATCAATGAAGAGATGAAGCTGGCTGCCGTAAAAGCCATTGCCGACCTCGCCAAACAGGAAGTGCCGGAGATCGTCAACCAGGTATATCACGTGACCGACCTCTCTTTCGGTCCTAAATACTTCATCCCCAAGCCTGTCGATCCCCGACTCATTACCGAGGTGTCAGCAGCCGTAGCCAAAGCTGCCATTGACAGCGGCGTTGCCCGTACCACCATCACCGACTGGGAAGCCTATAAGGACCACCTGCGCCAGATGCTTGGACAAGAGTCGAAGCTCACACGCACCCTCCATGCCACGGCTGCCATGCATCCTCAACGCGTCGTGTTTGCCGAGGGCGGTCATCCTACCATGATGAAGGCTGCCGTACAGGCCCATCAGGAAGGTATCTGCCAACCTATCCTCCTGGGTAATCCCGATCGTCTGCACCGTCTGGCCAACCGTCTGAAGCTCGACCTGACCGGCGTGGAGATCGTCGACATGCGAGCCGATCAGGAGCAGGGACGACGCGCCACATACGCCAAGCACCTTGCCGAGAAGCGCGCCCGTCAAGGCTATACCTTCGAAGAGGCCTATGACAAGATGTACGAACGCAACTACTTCGGAATGTCCATGGTGGAACAGGGCGATGCCGACGCGTTCATCACCGGCCTCTACACGAAGTATTCCAATACGATCAAGGTTGCCAAGGAGGTGGTCGGCATCCGTCCGGAATACAAGCACTTCGCCACCATGCACATCCTCAACACAAAGAGGGGCGTATTCTATATTGCCGACACACTGATCAACCGCCATCCCGACGAGGGCGTACTCTACGATGTAGCCCGTCTGGCCGACCATTCTGTCCGCTTCTTCAACGAAGAGCCGCGTATCGCAATGATCAGCTATTCCAACTTCGGTACGGACCAGATCGGATCACCTCAGAAGGTGCACACCGCCGTGGAGATGCTACAAAGAGACTACCCCGACATGATCATTGACGGTGAGATGCAGGTCAACTTCGCACTCAACACCAAACTGCGTGACGAGAAATATCCCTTCACCCGGCTGAAAGGAAAAGACGTGAACACACTTGTCTATCCGAACATGAGCTCGGCCAATAGCAGCTACAAGCTCCTGCAGGCCGTTGAACCTGATGTGGAAGTCATCGGCCCCATCCAGATGGGTCTGAACAAGCCTATCCATTTCACGGACTTCGAGAGCTCAGTATCCGATGTCGTCAACATCACAGCCGTAGCCGTCATCGACGCCTACGTGGAAAAAATCAAGAGCGACAAGCAGGTGGCCAGTCTCACCAACGAGTAAGACATACACTTGTCACAGATAAGAAAAGGGGTAAATGCCGGTCGGCATTCACCCCCTTTTCTTTTCTGCAATCTTTTGCCATAATGGCTACCATGCAAAGTTCCCTTTTCTTTCCCTCCATACAAATAGTTCATTTGCTTCTTAAACCTTATCATAAGCCCATAACCAATCGAATTGAAAAGCAGGCACATCCGCCCTCTTTTCTATCGGTCACAACAGGGCTCACCCGATAAATATAGGGGAGATATGCTGCTCAGATGAAGTACAGGGA
>ENA-OOWN01001063-OOWN01001063.1-human-gut-metagenome-genome-assembly--contig:-NODE-1063-length-21606-cov-3.690084_pt1 | contig 21606 bp, 15 predicted proteins | sample MGYA00241406_ERZ501319 | MGnify/ENA primary metagenome ERZ501319 (study PRJEB25962, sample SAMEA2042734) | human gut metagenome | biome: human gut; feature: human-associated habitat; material: faeces... | reverse complement strand
ACCGGCGGCTGGGGTGTCAATTCAGACGACATATTCGAGGACGCCATCCGCAAGCAGGTGCTTGTGGCGACTGAAGAGGCCGACCTCGTGCTCTTCCTGGTGGATGTCACCACCGGACTGACCGATCTTGACGAAGATGTGGCCGACATTCTGCGCCGCACCAGACGCCCCGTGATACTCGTGGCAAACAAGACCGACAACAACAACCAGATATACGACGCTGCCGAGTTCTACTCGCTCGGACTGGGCGACCCGCAATGCATTAGCTCGGCTACCGGCAGCGGAACGGGCGACCTGCTCGACCTCGTGCTCTCGAAGCTGCCCGACGACAAGTCGGAAATGCTCGAGGACGGCATTCCGCGCTTCGCCGTCGTGGGACGTCCTAACGCCGGAAAGAGCAGCCTTATAAACGCTTTCATCGGCGAGGACCGCAACATCGTGACTGAGATAGCCGGCACCACGCGCGACAGCATATACACACGCTACACCAAGTTCGGCTTCGACTTCTATCTCGTAGATACTGCCGGCATACGCCGCAAGAACAAGGTCACGGAGGATCTGGAGTTCTATTCGGTAATGCGTTCAATCCGCGCCATCGAGAACTCCGACGTCTGCATACTCATGATAGACGCCACGCGAGGCATAGAGGCGCAGGACATGAACATCTTCCAGCTCATACAGCGCAACAACAAGTCGCTCGTGGTGGTGGTTAACAAGTGGGACCTCGTGGAGAACAAGGACCAGGTGGTGATAAAGACCTTCGAGAACGCCATACGCGAGCGCATGGCTCCGTTCGTGGATTTCCCGATAATCTTCGCGTCGGCCCTCACAAAGCAGCGCATCTTCAAGGTGCTCGAGATGGCGAAGAACGTATATCTCAACCGCAAGTCGAAGGTGGGCACGGCCAAACTCAACGAAGTGATGCTTCCGCTCATCGAGGCTTATCCGCCACCATCGATAAAGGGCAAGTACATCAAGATAAAATACTGCACGCAGCTGCCCAACACGCAGATACCGTCGTTCGTGTTCTACGCCAACCTGCCGCAGTATGTCAAGGAGCCTTACCGCCGTTTTCTCGAGAACAAGATACGCGAGAACTGGCCTATGCACGGCTGTCCGATAAATGTTTTCATAAGACAGAAATGACGCCCGGCGCGCCTTTAGTATAAAAAATATTAACGTATGCGCAGATTGTTTATCATTGCGGCCCTGATGACCGCGATAATGTGGGCCTGCTCAGAACATAAACCGTCGGCCGACGAGATAGCCGGCCGCGCGGCAAAACTTTATTATGACTACCTCGTAGAAGGTAAGTACGACGCCTATGTTGACGGATTCTATCAGCCCGACAGCATACCCGAGGTATATCGCGAGCAACTCATAGCAAACGCCAAGATGTTCGCGGCACAGCAACGCGAGGAGCGCAACGGCATAGCCGCCGTGCGTCTGCTGCGTGCCCGTGCCGACAGCGTGCGCCATGTGGGCCACGCCTTCCTGCTGCTTTGCTATGGCGACAGCACCAAGGAGGAAATTGTCGTGCCGATGGTGGAGCACAAGGGCGTATGGATGATGAAATGAACTACTGATTGATAGCCTATGGCATGGCTCAGACACATATTGTTTGCCGTGGCTTTATGCGCGGCGCTGACTGCCGCCCGCGCACAGGAGCCGGTGGAAAGACAGGACGTTGGACATAGTGTTCCCGGTGTCGGACTGAATCAGAATCCTTCCGTCGTAGGTACGGCTGTCACCCGTAAGCCTTTCACCACGCTTCCCGGCGAAGCGCCGCAACAGCAGGCCCTGTCTGCCGACAGCGCCATGCGGCGCATCATGTCAACCATGCCCACACGCTATTATCCGTCGGTATATCCGCGCGGCGGAGTCGATTTCTCACGCAATGTTTTCTTCTACGACTATTCTTCCGGCGGCGACATTATGCGCTGGAAGGGCGGAGCCATCGTCGGAAGCGGCAGCCGCACCACGCTGCCCGGACTCCTCTCGCGCCAGAACGCGTCGCTGCAGATGGTGCATACTACAGGCAACCTTATGCTCACGGCCGGCGTGACGGCCGACCGTTATATGCTCACGCGCGGCCTGCGGACCGTTTACGGCATCAACGCCTCGGCAACATACAGTTTCAACGAGAATCTTTCGCTTACGGTCTTCGGCCGTTTCTACAACAATTCACGGTACGTGTCGATGGCTGCCATGCCCTATATCGGCAGCTCGGCCTATGGCGGATACATAAGCTACACTGGCGAACGGTTCGGCATAGACCTCGGTGTGGAACGGGTGTACGACCCATACCTGCGCCGCTGGACCACCGTACCCATTGTTACACCTGTGGTGAACTTCGGCCGCGGCATAGTGGTGGCGCTGCCTGTTGGGTGGCTCGTGAAAGATGTGCTTGAGGATGCCGTGTTCGGCAAACAGCAGCCCCGCAACCCCACAATACCCCCGCCCACGTTGCCGGCGCCGACGCCTGCGATAATATATCCGCCGTCGGGAACTGAGGGCAGTTGGTGAATTTTATAATTGATTATACGCAACTATAATCGACCTCCGTCACTATGCTACCCCACAAATAAATTGAATATTTTCCACAAAAAACTTTTTCGCCGGCTACAGAGCGAAAATTGAGCATTTCCGTAACTGTTTGTTGCACAACGGTTTATGCTTTATGGGCATCCGGTATGCTCCTCACAACGTTGCGAAAAGCACCATATCGGAGTGCGAAATGGGCCGTTTCAGCCCCTGATAAAGGCTTTTTCGCCTTCTAATATGGTGCTTTTCGCACCCTGAAATGCACTCTTTCGTGATCCGGTCTTTATCATATCGTTTTCCCGAAATCCTCTTTTTCCATAATATTGGTGAGTTTGTCGTTCCGCGTTTTTCCAGAATCAGGAAAATGGCCGTGTTAAAATTTTCCTTGAATTAACTTAAAATGCTTTCTGCTTTTAACATTTTCCGCCGCGCGGCTCTTCCGTGCCATCGTGCCAGTATGCGCATGCGTAGCGCACAACAGAATTGTAAAAAATAATGATGAAAGTCTGCCGTTATTCAAAAAATGTGTATCTTTGTGAAAAGATACGTGTCGTAGGCAAAATACATCGGTAAATACTGCCACGCACAGTTGCATGGTATGGACATTGAGCCGCATGGTGTGCGGCATGCGCGGCATAAACAGATGTGCTCTGCATACGCTTCTGCCACAATGGATTACAGACTAAACATTCTTCCTAATCATATAGAACACATATATAATGAAGTCCTTATTATTCATACTGTTTATGGTATGTTGTCTCCCCGTTACGGCAAACGGTGACGGCAATGTGCAGTATTGGCTCAACAAGCTGGACAGAAGTCTGGAACACAAGGATAAATATGAGGATGCGAAGAAGAATCGCATAGCGTATCTGCGCCGCGAGCTTGCCAATACAGATGACCCCGCGAAGCAGTACAGGCTGTGCTATCGGCTGTTCGAGGAATATAAAGCCTATCGCAACGATTCGGCAATGACATACGCCTGGAAGTGTATGCAGTTTGCGGAAAGGACAGGCATTGAAGCCGTAAAAGTGGAGTCACGTTGCGCCATGGCTTTCTGTCAGATATCGGCGGGCATCATGAACGAAGCCTTCAAGACGCTATCTTACGTCAGACCTGAACGCCTTGACCTGAAACAGAAGAGAAAATATTATGAGGTGTGCTCAAAACTGTGGCAGGAGAATGCCAACTATGCCAACGGAACACCTTACTGTGAGAAATACAAAAAGAAGAGCATAGCTTATGTGGATACGCTGGTGATGCTCACTCCAAAAAAATACCGCCGAGTACTGGATGAACATGTGTACGCTCATGATGCGCACCGAACAGTGGGAGAAAAGCATCGAGGCATTCAGGAACTTTCAGAAGTATGGCAACGTGGACACTCACAGCAAGGCGATGACTTATGCCGTGGTGGCCTGGGCTTTCACCGGACTAAATCTGAAGGACAGTGCAAAGGTGTATTTCGCCCGGTCGGCCATCTACGACAATGTTTCGAGTACCCGCGAGATAACGGCGCTTTATCTCCTCGCCAAACTGATATATAAAGACGATTACGACCGCGCCAGCCGATACATACATCTTGCGCTCAACGACATAACTTTCTACGACTCGCGCCAGCGTAAGATCGACCTCGGAGCCATACTGCCGGTCATCGAGCAGGACAGATATGAGGCCATACGCAGCCAGCGCAACTATTTCATGCTTGCCGCGGCGCTGTTTGTGGTGCTGCTTGTGGTGTCGCTGCTTTCCGCAAGGTTCGTAAGGCGAAAGAACGCAAAGATACTCCAGGCTCAGAACACCATCAAGGAGAACATGGATAAGCTGCAGGAGGTGAACCGGCAACTCACCGAGGCCAACAAGATTAAGAACGAATATATAGGCATGTCGTTCTGCGCCAACTCCGAACTTCTGTCCAGACTGCAACGCATGTTCACCGCGCTCGACCATAAGATTGTGGCACATCAGTACAGCGAATTGCGCTCTACGCTTGACCGCACCGTGCTCGACACCGAACGCGACAGCATGTATGCCTCGTTCGACTCGGCATTCCTCAATCTGTTTCCCGATTTCATAGAAAAATACAACCAGCTGTTCGAGGAGAAATACCGCACCATACCGCGAAAGAACTCTCTTACATCCGAAATGCGCATCTTCGCGCTTATTCGACTGGGAATAAACGACAGCGAGCGCATCGCCAACTTCCTTAACTATTCGGTGCACACGGTGAACACATACAAGACGCGTGTGAAGAACCGCTCACTGCTCGACAACAGCAAATTCGAACCGGCCATCATGGCCATATAGAGACGGTCTGCCTGCGGCGCAAGAGAGCGTCCCGGCAGAGCGATACATACGTGAAAAACACCCCGGCACAACCATGTGAAAGTGTCGGAGGACGCTGTTATGCGCTTTTTATCTGTAATACAAAACGGCTACATCGTAAATTTTAATATGCTGATAATCAGTCGTATACAATTATACAGATGATAAAGTGATTATACAAATATTAAAATAGTAGCACTATATTCCTTTTTTTCCTAAATTTGCAAAGTACGAATTTAAATTCATTAATTCAAAAACCTAAATTATTAATTAATTCTTTAAAAGTTAAACGTATGATCAAACGATTACCGATTTATCTTATGCTCAGCGCAATGGGAATGTGCAGCGTGACGCATACGTTTGCAATTGACATTAATGACGGAGTCTATCAGATTGCTTCAGGTGCGGATCTGGCAGAATTCTCACGTCTTGTAAACGAAGGAAATTCAAGTATTCAGGCTGTGTTGACAAGCGACGTCGATATGGCTGGTGTAGATTTTCAACCGATAGGCAACAGCGGGGTGCCTTTCAAGGGAACATTCGACGGAAGCTGCCACTATGTGCGCAACCTGACCATCAGTGCTCCCGGAGAGAGTTATGTGGGACTGTTCGGTGCTGTGGCCGACGGTGCTTATATTAAAAATGTAGTGGTTGACGCTGCAAGCTCAATCAGCGGAGAAGAGTTCTGCGGCGGTATCGCCGGAGGATCGATAGGCAGCGGTACTGTCACTATAGAGAACTGCGGCAACGAAGCCACTGTAATGGCAAACGGAGCTAACGCCGCCGGAATTATCGGCGTCAGCTATCTGGGAAACTGTAATTTCAATATCACAAACTGCTACAACACCGGTTCGATAAACGGAGGTAGAGAGAGCGCTGCCATATCAGGATGGGTAGGAGGCAGTTCGGTGATTACTAACTGCTACAACGCCGGCAATGTGGTTGGCATGGACGGCACAAGCTCGCTCTATCGTAACACTTGCACCTCTAAGGGATGCTTCGACGTGTACGGATATCAGGGCACGCTCATCACGATGGAAGAACTGGAGAGCGGTGCGGCTGCCTACAAAATGAACAACAACGGCAATAATAATATATGGTATCAGACGCTTGGCGAGGACAAGCATCCTGTGCCGTTCAATACGCATGGTACGGTGTATGCGGTGGGCAACCTCAACTGCGACGGCACACCTATGGGCGACGTGAGCGGATATTCCAACAAGGATGAGTCCATACGCACTCCTCACGACTTTGTTGACGGTGTGTGCAGCGTCTGCGGAGATGTTGACCGCGAGTTCGTGAAAGCCGATGCCGACGGAAAATACCCGCTCGCAACAGCAGCACAGCTGTACTGGTTCGCTGCTTATGTGAACAGAATCAACCAGTCTGTCGACGCATATCTCACTGCCGACATCGACTTCAGTGAGTACACAGCCAAGAGCGTTATGATAGGTGAAGTGGAGGATGCGCCTTATACAGGAAAGTTCGACGGACGCGAACATAAGATTACCATAGCTTATGATGTCACCAAAGACAATGTGGCTCTGTTCCGTTTCATAAAGGACGCTACGATACGCAACCTGCTCACAGTAGGTACTATCAATACTTCTGCACGTTATGCCGGAGGTATATTGTGCAGGTCGGCCGGTTCTTCACTCATCGAAAACTGTGTGAGTGCTGTCAATATAACATCTTCTTATTCGGGTGATGCCACACACGGAGGACTCGCTTCCAATACACACGACAACATCGTATTCCGCAACTGTGGCTACGCAGGACAGATAGACTCTCCGCAGGGTGAGGGTAGCGCGGGAATCATCGGATATGCTCACGGATCAAAGGAGATTCTGCTGCAGAATGTTTATGTGCTGAGCAATCTTAACTTCTCTGTTGCTGGAAATTACGACGTGTTCGCACGCAATAACGTACAGTATGACAACTGCTATTACTGGACACCGTACCTGGATACAGAAGACGCGACATTGCTTAAGAATGAAGAAGCTGGCGCTTCAGGCGAGTTGTGCTATCTGCTCAATACATTCAGTTCTTGCGACGCACATTGGACACAGAACCTTGGCACCGATGCTTATCCGCTGCCTTTCACGAGCCATAAGGCTGTGAATGTGTCCGGCGACATCAACTGTGACAAGACACTGGGTGCCAATGTTACATTTACAAACGATGAGGCCGTGACAAACGTCCATGAGCACGACTATATTGACGGTGTATGTCAGAACTGTGGCGCACGCTATATTACCACAGCAGAACAGCTCATGGCTGCTGCCAACGATATTGCGGCTGGATTTGCAAGCCGTATGATAAACATCACGCTCGGTGCTGACATTGATATGAGCGGCATATACGGTTATCAGGGCATCGGAACTGTGGATTATCCTTATGGCGGTGTGTTCGAGGGCAATGGACACCGCATCTACAATCTGATGATAGAGAACGATATGGAAGGCAATAAAGGCCTGTTCGGCGTGATTAACGGTGGAGCAAAAATCAGAAACGTGATAATGGATGCTTCGTGCTACATCTATGCAAAGGCTTGGGCCGGAGGTATCGTTGGAACTGTTGTCAATAAAGGTCTAGTGGAGATTTCTGGTTGTGGTAATGAGGCTGACATCACAGTCACAGGCGCCAACGCCGGTGGTATACTTGGTGTGAATGACCAGCAGAAAGCGCTTGTATATATTACCAACTGCTACAACACGGGTGTCATAACAGCAGAACGCGAAAGCGCCGGACTGTCTGGATGGCTCGGTGACAGAGCAGAGGTTGTCAACAGCTATAATGCTGGTGTGGTTATTCTTGAATCACCTGATGCAACCAGTAGCTTCGCACGAGGAAACAAGACTGGATTTACCAACTGTTATGAGCTCGACGGCAGTCAGGTTACCAACGTGACATCCACTCAGGTGGAGAACGGTGAGCTGTGCTATCTGCTCAACGGAAAGCAGAGCGACGATGTTGTCTTCTTCCAGACTCTCGGCGAGGACAGCCATCCTGTACTCGACAAGACACATAAGGTGGTTTATTTCGACGGAACAAAATATGTGAACGAGCTCCTTCCGGATGCCATAGAAAGTACGACCGACACCACAGGTGCTACCGTTACAGGTATATGGTCATTGTCAGGAATGAAACAGAATACGTTGCAGAAGGGCATCAACGTAGTGAAGATGTCTGATGGAACGGTACGCAAAGTGTTAGTTAAATAATTATTATGAAACGGGTCTGCCACGTTGCAGACCCGTTCAGACAACCTCAAGAAACAGTATTTGACGTTGTAATGCTCGAGGTCTGAACCGGATTGATAAAGAACTTATAAAATAAATACATTATAAAGTTTAAAATAAAGGTATATAAGATGAAAAAGATTTTATTGTTACTGTCTTTTGCTTGCCTGGCTCTGATGGCAAAGGCGCAGGACAACTATGAGCCGAAGGCCGATCCCAAGGCTGTGGTTGTATCCGGCTGCGCGCGCTTCACGGTGCTCACGCCGCAAATGATACGTATTCAGTACAGCAAGGAAAAGAAGTTTGAGGACCGCGCAACGTTTGCGGTTGTGAACCGCCGTTTGCCGGTGCCAGCGTTCAAGACACGAGAGGACGACAACTTTTTGTATATCAGCACAAGCGATCTTGAGCTGAAATACCGTAAGAATGCGGAGATAAACGCCGCCGACAAGAACCCTGACGTGCTTTCAATCACGTTCACGCTCAATGGCAAAAAGGTGTTATGGTATCCCGGTAAGGATGACGCGCTCAACCTTAAGGGCACTACACGTACGCTGGACGGATGCATAGGCGACTCAAAGCGTCCTGAACTCGAGAACGGTCTGGTCTCGCGTGCAGGATGGGCCATCATTGACGAATCGTACTCGGCACGACGTGGCGACGGCAGCCGCACATTCGCGTTCGATAAGGAAGTGAACGGAATGCCGTGGGTAGCTCCGCTCGTTGACAAGACAGCCGTTGACTGGTATTTCCTCGGTTACGGCCATCAATATAAGAAAGCGCTGCACGATTATACGCTCATAGGTGGAAAACAGCCTATGCCGCCGCTCTTCGTGCTCGGCTATTGGTATAGCAAATACCAGCGTTATTCTCAGCAGGACTTCATCGACATTGTGACAGACATAAAGAAAAACCATATTCCTATCGACGTGATGATTCTGGATATGGACTGGCACACTGAAGGATGGACCGGCTGGACATGGAACAAGGAACTTATTCCTGACCCTCAGGGACTTCTCAAATGGATGCACGAACAGGGACTGAAGGTGTCTATGAACCTTCATCCGGCAGACGGAGTGGACAGCGATGAGGAAAACTTCAGCCTGCTTGTGAAGGATATGGGCATGGATCCCGCAACCACAAAGGTTGTGCCATGGCATCTTGAGGACTCTGTATTCTATAAGAATATGTTCAAGGACATCTTGCACAACAGAGAGAAGGACGGTGTGGATTTCTGGTGGCTCGACTGGCAGCAGAACCTCACCAACCCACGCATGGACGGACTGAGCGAGACTTTCTGGTGCAACCACGTGTTCTATAATGATATGAAAGCCACTCATCCGGACCGCCGTCCGTTGATATTCCACCGTTGGGGAGGACTCGGAAGCCATCGTTATCCTATCGGATTCTCCGGCGACTCATTCTCCACATTCCCGACACTGGCTTTCCAGCCTTACTTCACTGCTACGGCTGCAAACGTAGGCTTCGGCTATTGGGGACACGACCTCGGTGGTCATCAGCACGGAAACAACAATCCGGAACTCTATCTTAGATGGATGCAGTACGGAGTATTCTCTCCTCTGTTCAGAACTCACGCCACAAACGATCCGAAGATCGAGATGCGTATATGGAAATATCCTAACTTCCCGGATCTGCTCCAGACGGTGAAACTCAGATATGAGCTCATGCCTTATATCTACACTGCGGCACGCGAGGCATACGATACGGGTGTGTCAATCTGCCGTCCGCTTTACTACGACTATCCTGAAGTGAACAACGCTTACCGCTACGAAGACGAATATATGTTCGGCGATGAGATTCTCGTTGCGCCTGTTCTGACTGCCGGAAAGAACGGTCTTACAGACAGAAAGATATGGCTGCCGGAAGGCAAATGGTTCGATGTATGCCGCAACAAGGTGGTTGACGGCAACAGAGAGTTCGTTGATTCATACAAGCAGACCGAGATACCTTATTTCTATAAGGCAGGAAGCATAATCGTGAACTACGAGAACGTGATGAATCTCAACAACCGTCCTGACCGCATCGTGCTGAAGGTTGTGCCGGGCGCAGACGGTTCATCGACACTCTATGAGGACGAGAACAACACCGAAGGCTACAAGAAGGGACTGTTCACAAACACCAAGTTCGAGCAGAAACGTGCAGCAGGAAGCGTAACCCTGACCATCAACGCGCGTGAAGGTTCGTTCCCCGGCATGCCGGAGAAGCGCAACTACACCGTGAAACTGCTTGCCGAGAACGCTCCTACAGCCGTAAGTCTTAACGGCAAGAAGCTCGGTAGCGCCGACTGGAGCTACGATGCAGCCACACGCACGGTGAAGATAAACCTCACCAACATACCTTGCGCTAAGAAGACTGTGGTAAAAGTGAACGTGAAAAAATAAATCCGGAACGGAGCCGGAAGCAAGGCTCCGGTTGACAATACATGCTCAGGCCGCTCCGTGCGGACAGCTCTGCACGGTGGCGGAAGACATGAAACCGGAAAAGAATCAATGGTTCGTAAAATAAAAAAAAGAAAGAAATGAGAAATATCAGTATTATATTCATATTGTCAATACTGTTCGGATATACAGCCAAAGCCCAGACTTATCAGAATCTGTGGATAACAGGAAGCGCTGTTCCTGAGGGAACACGTCAGCTGCAGAAGACTCCTGACGGAGGCTTCAGATTCGCAGGCTCGCTCAAAGACGGCGAACTGAAGATAATGACCACCGGGAAAGCTGGTGCCGACACTAAGTATATCGCGCCGAAATATGTGGATTCTTACATCGTGAACAAGGGCGTTGAGACTGTTCAGACAGCCGATGCCGCCAAGGCAGCGTGGATTGTTCCGTTCTCGGAAGACCGCTACCGCTTCTACGTAAGCAGCGACGGCAAGACCGTGAGAGGCGAACTTTTCATTCCGTGGGAAGAGGCTTACATCGGCGGCGGAGCCACCAAGACCGGATGGAACGCGTTCACAGCCGAGTCGATGACACAGGACCCGAACAACGAGATGGTGTGGACATGGACCGGCGAGCTGAAGACTCATCAGAACATAGAGGAGCCGTCGAGCTTCAAGATTATGGGTTGGAAGAACTGGGGACAGAAAGAGATTCATCCTTTTGTGCAGGGTGAGGACCCGCTCACAACCAAGCTCGTGAGGACAAACGGCGACGACACCAAATGGACCATCACCAAAGACGGAACATACCGCATCACGGTGGATGTGTTCAACGAGACATTCAAAGCAGAACTAATCTCTCAATAACACGAATAAAAGATGCCGTCGGCCAGGAGCAATCATGCAAATTGTGCATTGAGATTTATTGCAGATTGTTTCCTGACGACGACATTCGAAGATATTCAATAGTCTGAAACCTGAGAAACACCGAATCCGTCATCAGTTGTGGTAACTGATGACGGATGTTTTTATTGTGTGGTGTTTACTCTGTATGAAATAAAATATGAAATTATAAAGGTTTTCGTTTTTGTTTTTTCAGTTGTTTTTGCGCGCGGCAGCCTTCTCCATTGCCACTTCCTTCACCTTCTTGAAGAGTTCAGAGGCGAACACCAGGTCGTTCAGTTTCTCGTTGGTCGAGGTCATCACGTCGTCCTTGGTGCCCTGCCACTCCTTGTTGCCCTGATATATGAAGATGATGTTCTCGCCTATGCCCATCACCGAGTTCATGTCGTGCGTGTTTATTATGGTCGTGATGTTGAAGTCTTTTGTGATGCTGCTCAGCAGTGAGTCGATTACGAGCGAGGTGCGCGGGTCGAGTCCGGAGTTAGGTTCGTCGCAGAACAGATATTTGGGGTTGAGCACAATGGCGCGTGCTATTGCCACACGTTTCTGCATACCTCCCGATATCTCGCCCGGATACTTGTTCTGCGCGTCGCCCAGATTCACGCGGTCGAGACATTCCTGCGCACGCTTCACACGCTCGCGATAGTTCATCGACGAGAACATGTCGAGCGGGAACATCACGTTCTCCAGCACGTTGAGCGAGTCGAAAAGTGCCGCGCTCTGGAATATCATTCCCATCTCGCGCCGCATGTTCACGCGCTCCGCCTTGCTCAGTCCCACGAAGTCGCGGCCGTCATACAGCACCCGCCCGCTTGTGGGAGTGAGCAGTCCGACGAGATTCTTCATCAGCACGGTCTTTCCGCTTCCGCTCTGTCCGATGATGAGGTTTGTCTTGCCGTCCTCGAACACAGCGTTGATGTCTTTCAGCACTTCTTTTCCGTCGAACGACTTATATAGATGTTGTATTTCAATCATTTTCTTTCTTCCTTACTGATAAATTCATTCTTTCCTTATGATAAGTCCGTCGCCTTTCCGCGTCCCGTTTCAGGACTTCCGCACCTGTCAGTACCGATCAAGACAGCATCTGTGTGAGGAAAACGTCTGAGAACAGAATGAGCACGCTCGAGCTCACCACAGCGTCGGTGCTCGCTTTGCCCACTTCTACCGAACCGCCCTCGACCGTATAGCCGAAATATGAGGACACGCTCGAGATTATGAACGCGAAGAACAGGCTTTTTATGATACTCATCCACACGAACCACGGGTTGAACGAATGTTGCAGTCCGAGCGTCAGGTCGTCCGGAGGCAGTATGTGTCCGATGTATGCCGTGCCGTAGGCTCCCAGTATTCCGGTGGTGGATGAGAAGATTACGAGGAACGGCATGATGGTTACCAGTGCCAGTATTTTCGGCAGAATGAGATAGTTGGCTGAGTTCACACCCATTATCTCCAGGGCGTCTATCTGCTGCGTCACGCGCATGGTGCCGAGCTCCGAGGCTATGTTCGACCCCACCTTTCCGGCGAGGATGAGACACATTATTGACGATGAGAACTCGAGCAGCAGTATCTCACGCGTGGTGTAACCCGACACCCACCGCGGCATCCACGGGCTCTGTATGTTGAGCTTCATCTGAATGCAAATCACGGCTCCGATGAAAAATGAGATGAGCAGCACGATGCCGATGGAATTTACGCCGAGCGACGACATTTCCTTGATGTATTGTTTGAGAAACATGCGCATACGTTCCGGACGCGAGAACGAACGGCCCATCAGCATCAGATAGCGTCCGAGGGTGTTTAAATATTTTGTAATCAACATATTCTGACTTTTTGATATGCCTGTGTGTCTATGGGTGCAAAAGTAGTAATAAAAGATTGAAAAACTGTCAAAAGCGTTGAAGTTTTATGTTTATTTCAGATTGACGCGCCTCCGGCGGCAGTGCGTGGGGCGGGAGAGAAGCGGATGGCAGATGGCGTGTATCGAAATATAAAAAATCGGAATTTATGTAGGTAGAATGTTAAATGTTTGCCGTCGCAGACGCTCAAAAATCGTTTCGTAGCGCACCGACGACGGTTTTTCTCTGAAAATCGCGAAAATTCGGCGTTTGCGCAATGCGTTGATACACAGCCGTTTGCGGAATATGGCACTTCGGCCTTGCCCTGACGGCTTTGCGAAAAAGCCCATTTCGGCTTCCGATATAGGCTATATTGGCTCCCGATTAAGCCCGTTTCATGCTGCGAAATGCACCATTTCGGAGTGCGAAAAAGCCCATTTCGCAAAATCATCCTCCGTCGGGCGGTCTGCGTTTTGCTCCGGACGGGCCGATATTGGCGTTTTCATCGTCTGCCGTTTCTCTGGATTGAGAAAAATGAAATGTTAAATACCGATTCCCGAAAGTAAATGTATGTTAACACAATGGCGTTTCTGGCATGGCTTTACTCTCCGGATATTCCGTCGGTGTGATGTCTTTATGAGCTGCCGGCCACGCATTTTTGCCGGTGTGCGGAGCGCGCCGTCGCGTGCTTGTGAAAAAAGCATAAAACATGGTTTGCACGGAAAGATAAAAACATTTAACTTTGTAACCGATATAATCATTGATATGAACGAAACAGACAACAAGACAACCGCGGCGCCCGAACACAGAATGGTGCTGCGCACCGAAGGACTCGTGAAGCGCTACGGCAAGCGTACCGTGGTGAACGATGTGTCGATAAACGTGAGACAGGGAGAGATTGTCGGACTGCTCGGACCTAACGGTGCGGGCAAGACCACATCGTTCTATATGACCACCGGACTCATCGTGCCCAACGCGGGACACATATATCTCGACGATAAGGACATCACCGACTATCCCGTCTATAAGCGTGCGCGTGCCGGCGTTGGTTATCTTCCGCAGGAGGCGAGCGTGTTCCGTAAGATGAGTGTCGAGGACAACATTCTCTCGGTGCTCGAGATGACGGGCCTCTCGCGCGCCCAACAGCTCGACAAGCTCGAGAGTCTCATCAGCGAGTTCCGACTCAACAAGGTGCGCAAGAACAAGGGCGACCAGCTCTCGGGAGGCGAGCGCCGACGCACGGAGATAGCGCGCTGTCTTGCCATCGACCCTAAGTTCATCATGCTCGACGAGCCTTTCGCCGGCGTCGATCCTATCGCCGTGGAGGACATACAGCACATTGTCTGGCGCCTGAAATACCGCAACATCGGTATCCTCATCACCGACCACAACGTGCACGAGACGCTCAACATCACCGACCGTGCCTATCTTCTGTTCGAAGGCAGGATATTGTTCCAGGGAGCGCCCGAGGAACTGGCGGCCAACCAGATAGTGCGCGAGAAGTATCTGAGCAACAGTTTCGAGCTGAAGAAAAAGAATTTTCAGCTCATCGACGAGGAACGTAGGGCGAGGGAGAAGGCCATGTCTGACAACGAATGATGCGCTGAGATTATGAAATACATGCTTTTGTCCGACATACACGGCTCAATAGGCCGGCTCGAACGCGCCCTCGACTTTTACAGAAACGAGCACTGTGACATGCTGCTCCTGCTCGGCGACATAATCAATTACGGTCCGCGCAACCGCATACCCGACGACATCAATCCCGCGGCCATCGTCGAAAGGCTCAACGCAATGAGCGGCGACATCGTGGCCGTGAGGGGAAACTGCGACTCGGATGTCGATCAGATGCTCCTCAAGTTTCCCATGATGGCCGACTATGCCGTGGTGGTGGACGGCGGCAGACGCATCTTCCTCACGCACGGACATATATATAATGAGAACAACATGCCGCCGTGCCGCCACGACGTGTTCGTGTATGGCCACACCCACTTGTGGAAACTCTGTCGCGACAACAGCGGACAGGTGATATGCAACACCGGTTCGGTGACGTTTCCCAAGGAAGACCGCGAGCCCACGTTCGCGCTCTACGACGACGGCGAGATGAGCATACGCCGGCTCGACGGAAGCGTGGTTGCGAGCCTGCGTATATGATTCCCGTTGTGCGCGGCTGCTTGCCGTCTGTTCCGTGCGGCGCCTTTCCTGTGCCGCGCGCCGTCGTCTGTCAGCCGCTTCACAAAGTGGTAAAAAAACAAAATTTTCATTCTTATGTTAGGTTATTACATTAATAATGAGTAATTTTGCACTTTCGAAACGAAAAATAATCAATAAATAAATATAGAAAATCAAATCACAAATGAACATTTTATTTGAGAATCCCGACAAAGTGAATGGCCTTATGACCGTCACCGTCGAAGACGCAGATTTCAAAGATAATGTAGAAAAGACTTTGAAAGACTATCGTAAGAGAGCTAACTTCCCGGGCTTCCGCCCCGGCATGGTGCCGATGGGACTTATTAAGAAGCAGTTCGGACCGTCTGTAAAGATGGACACTCTTAACAAGTACGTGGGAGAACAGATTTACAACTACATAAGAGAAAACAAGATACAGATGCTCGGCGAGCCTCTGCCTTCTGAGAAGCAGGAGCCGGTTGACATCGAGAAGGACGGACCTTATACTTTCATGTTCGACATAGCTGTCGCTCCTGAGTTCAAGATCGAGCTCAACGGAGACACAAAGATAGCTTATTATGACATTCAGGCAGACGACAAACTCATCGACCAGCAGGTTGATATGTTCGCTAGCCAGCTGGGAAGCTACGAGAAGGCTGACAGCTACGACGGTGAGCAGCGCGACATGCTGAAAGGTGATCTGCGCGAGCTCGACGCCGAAGGCAACACAAAGGAAGGCGGCATAACAGTGGAAGGCGCTGTCATGATGCCTGAATACATCAAGGTGGACGACCAGAAGAAACTGTTCGATAACGCAAAACCGGGCGACATCATCACTTTCAACCCGCGCAAGGCTTATCCGGACAACGACTCAGAGGTTGCAAACCTGCTCAAGATCAACCGCGACGCTGTTAAGGATGTTGAGGCTGACTTCAGCTATCAGGTAATAGAGATCAACCGCTTCAAGAAGGCGGAGGTAAATCAGGCTCTGTTCGACCAGGTGTTCGGCAAGGACACTGTTAAGAGCGAAGAGGAGTTCCGTGGCAAGATTGCTGAAGGACTCAAACCGCAGCTCCAGGCCAACAGCGACTACAAGTTCATGCTCGACGTACGCAAGTATGCTGAGGACAAGGTAGGCGAGCTGACATTCCCGGACGCTCTGCTCAAGCGCATCATGCTCCTCAACAACAAGGATAAGGATGAGGAATATGTAGAGAAGAACTACGACGAGAGCATCAAGCAGCTCAAGTGGCACCTCATCAAGGAGCAGCTCGTAGCTGCCAACAACATCAAGGTTGAGGACGCCGACGTTAAGGCTGCCGCAAAAGAGGCTGCGCGCATGCAGTTCGCTCAGTATGGCATGAACAATGTTCCTGAGGAATATCTCGACAACTATGCCGACGAGATGCTGAAGAAACGCGACAGCGCAGCGAATTTCGTTGACAGCGCAGTAGAGAAAAAACTTGTTGACGCATTGAAGGGAGTTGTTTCTCTCGATAAGAAAACCGTAACTCTTGATGAATTCAATGAGTTGATGAAATAAATAAATTTGAAAAAAAACTTCTTTTTTAAGAGGTTATCGACTTTTTTTTCTATCTTTGTGTAGGATAATTTGCAGAAAAGAGCCGATAACCTCTTTTTCTGTATATTTATTAATCGGTTTTTTTGAATATAATAAATATATTATTGTCATAGTATGAACGATTTTAGAAAGTATGCCACAGGTCATCTTGGTATAAACGGACTGACGTTTGACGACGTCGTCAAGGCGCAGGCCGGTTATCTCAACCCCTACATCCTTGAGGAGAGACAGCTCAACGTAACACAGCTCGATGTTTTCTCGCGACTGATGGCCGACCGCATCATATTCCTCGGAACGGAAATAAACGATTATACAGCCAACGTGCTCCAGGCACAGTTGCTCTACCTCGACTCGGTTGACAGCTCGCTCGACATCAACATTTACATCAACTCTCCGGGCGGAAGCGTCACGGCAGGTCTCGGCATATACGACACCATGCAGTTCATCGAGAGCGACGTGGCAACGATGTGTACGGGCATGGCGGCATCTATGGCAGCCGTGCTTCTCGTGGCAGGCAAGGAAGGAAAACGCACCGCGCTCACCCACAGCCGCGTCATGATACACCAGCCTCTCGGCGGAGTGCAGGGACAGGCCTCTGATATCGAGATCGAGGCACGCGAGATACAGAAGTTCAAGAAAGAACTCTACAACATCATCTCCGAGCACTCGCACACTCCGTTTGAGAAAGTATGGCAGGACAGCGACCGCAACTACTGGATGACGGCCGAGGAAGCCAAGGAGTATGGTATGATTGATGCGGTGATGAAACGCAAGGGCGGCGCCGACAAATAAAATGTCCGGACCGTGCAGGCGGAGCTTATGACGCACACGGATCCTGACTGAATAAACGAACATATCAAAAGACACAAGAAGTAGAATGCCAAAAAAAGTATGCAGCTTCTGCGGAAGAAGCGAGAAAGATGTCAAACTGCTGATAACCGGTCTCGACGGCTTTATCTGTGAGGATTGCGCCGTGTCGGCTTATCATATAGTGGAATCGACAGGCCTTCTCGACCATAACGGCACATCTTCCGCCGGCAGCGACAAGTTCAAGATAAAGAAAGTACCAAAACCGAAAGAGATAAAAGACTTTCTCGACCAGTACATCATAGGTCAGGACGCGGCCAAACGCTATCTCTCGGTTGCCGTATATAATCACTATAAACGTCTGCAACAGCCCAAGGACGACGGTGGTGTTGAGATAGAGAAGAGCAACATCATAATGGTGGGCAGCACCGGAACGGGCAAGACTCTCATGGCCCGCACCATAGCGAAGCTGCTCGATGTGCCTTTCACCATCGTCGATGCTACTGTCTTTACCGAGGCAGGCTACGTGGGCGAGGACGTGGAGAGCATCCTGAGCCGACTGTTGCAGGTGGCCGACTACGACCTGGCTGCTGCCGAGCGAGGCATTGTCTTCATCGACGAGATAGACAAGATAGCCCGCAAGAGTGACAATCCGTCGATAACCCGGGACGTGTCGGGAGAAGGTGTCCAGCAGGCCATGCTCAAGCTGCTGGAGGGCAGTATCGTAAACGTGCCGCCAGCCGGAGGACGCAAGCACCCGGAGCAGAAGATGATACCGGTAAACACCACCAATATCCTCTTCATCTGCGGAGGGGCATTCGAGGGCATTGAGAAACGGATAGCGCAGAGGCTAAACACCCGTGTGGTCGGTTATGGCGCCCAGGAGAAGAAGAGTCACATAGACATGGACAATCTGCTGCGTTACATCGCGCCTCAGGACCTGCGCTCATACGGTCTGATACCTGAGATAGTGGGCCGTCTGCCTATAGTAACATACCTTAATCCACTGGACAGGGATGCTTTGCGACGAATCCTTACCGAACCCAAGAACGCTCTGGTCAGGCAGTATGTGCATCTGTTCGAGCTGGACGGAGTCAAGTTGACGATAGAGGACTCTGTGCTGGATCTGATAGTGGACACCGCCCTGAAATACAAGCTCGGGGCCCGCGGTCTGCGCTCAATCTGTGAGGCGGTGATGATGGATTCCATGTATGATCTGCCGGGCAGCGGACGCAAGACCTTCAAAGTTACTCTTGAATATGCCAAAGAGAGGATTGACCGTTTTGCCGGTACGCTCTCTTAGGAATCAGCAGTGTCTCCGGTCATTGACCGTGACGGTATTGTTGTGCCTTTCCGTGATTTATGCCCATGCCCAGATTTCTTCGGACACTCTGGTAACGGACGGGTATATCCACAGTATGCAGTCCGGAGATTATACCGGGGCTTTGAAAAGCGCGGTGGCTTTACGCAGTACGGCGCAGATGCGTCAGGACTTGTCGTTGAAAATGCTGGCTGACAGTTACATCGGCCAGTCTTATCTGGCCATGGACGAGTATGATTCGGCCTATGTCTATCTGTCAGAGAGCCTGAGCCTGTGGAATGGACAGGACAGCCTTTTCAGTGATGAGAGTGAGTGTCAGGCGGTGTATGCTGCCTTGAACGGTCTTGGGATATATTCCATTGTCAGGGACATGAACTATGAGAAGGCTGTGGAGTATTTTCTTCAGGGGCTGAAACTGGCGGAGGAGCGTTCATCATATTATCACTATGCTGTGCTTGGATCCAATCTGGTCTATACCTTCAATCTGAGACAGGACACATCAGGACTGGCGTATGCCCGTGAGATTTACCGGTATGGACGCCTGGCAGGTAATGATTATCTGGTATTCACCGGTTCAAGTACCTCGGCTATGATGTTCTATCTCAAAGGAGACCTGGACAGTGCCCGCAGGTATGCCCGTGAGGCGGTGAGGCTTGCCGACAGATATTCAGACAAGGCTCAGGTCTATGCTTTGTACGGTGATATTCTTCATGATGAAGGTAACGACATCGAGGCCGAGAAGTATTATGTGGATGCTCTTGGCTCTTCTGGGACTGCATCGACGACAGCGGCTGTGTCGATATATCTGTCGTACGGCAATTTTCTGCTGGACTGTGGACGCTATAATGAGGCAGTTGGGATTCTGGAGCGCGGTGTCAGGATATCGGATTCCACGGACAACCATATCTTTCTGCATCGTCTGTATCTGGCCGAGTCAGAGGCTTACAGCAGGCAGGGCGAATACAGAAAGGCCTGGGAGTTGTTCAAACTGTATCATTTCAATTCTCAGGAGGTGCAGGACCTACAGAGGGAAAGGACTCTGAATGAGCTTACCAGAAAATACGAGAAGGAAAAGCATGAGCGCCAGAGGCAACAGAGCGACCTTACTATTATCAGGAAGAACCGCACCCTGCTGGTCTCAGGCTTTGTCATTCTGCTTATGCTGGCCGTTCTCGGAATGGTCTGGATGATGTATAGCCACAAGAACCGTCTGTATGCCAGGATAGCCCGGCAGTACAAGGAGGCGATAGACAAGGAGAAGGCACAGAATAGACGGATTGAGGAACTCGAGGAGAAACTCAAAGTACTGTCGCATGAGCCGTCACGGCCCTTGACCGACAAGAGCGGGGAGCTTTTCGACAGGCTCGGGGAACTCATGCGGAAAGACAAAGTATACAAGGAAAAGAATCTTACCAGGGACAAGGTGGCGGCTCTTCTGGGTACCAACCGTACTTATCTGTCTCAGATAATAAACGAGAAGACAGGAATGTCGTTCATATATTATATCAACTCGTTCAGAATAGAGGAGGCTTTGGAGACTCTTTCGGACCCGGATGAGGACATCCCTCTGAAAGCTCTGAGCCAGGATTTGGGATTCAGCTCTCTTACAACATTTTATACCTTCTTTCAGAAAAAAGTAGGTATGACTCCGGCAAAATACAGGGAGGAAGTCAGGCGTATTTCAAATTCGACAAATTGTCGAACTCGTTAAAAATACATCGGCAGTCCGTGATTAATGGGTGTTAGTTTCTTATATTTGTAAGAACTAATACGCTAATATATCATATGGGAAATCTATTTAAGCTTTGTTTTTTGCTTTTTGCACTTTCTGCATCTGTTTTTGTATCATGTACTCCAGAGAACAACGGTGACGGCAGTCTTGAGACTGTTCCGCTTCCGTCTCCTTCCGTGACGGTGCAGGAGCAGGATGAGACTTCGTTTACTCTTGTGTGGAGTCCTGTCACGGGTGCCGCCCACTATAGTTACAGGTGCGACTGGACAGAAAGCAGTTCGATTACGCAGGATACAGTGCTGTCATTTATGGATCTGGCACCGGATTCTACATATGTGGTATGGCTTTCTGCAGTGCCGTCATCTGACGCCGATATGTTCAGGGCATCGCCCGAGGCGGAGATCAGTGTGACTTTGAGCAGTCCCGAGAATCCTCAGGGCAGGATATTTACGATAGAGATTTCGGACAATCCGGATATGATGATGGTGGAATATACGATTGTGCCGGATGATGACCAGATGCTTTTTTACCGTGATTGTTTCTATGATGCCCAATGGGAGGAGATGGGCGGTAATCCGGAGGACGTATGGGCCAGTGCCCTTCAGGGATATATTGACTTTTTCGGAGACTCGTGGATGTATATGGTCGCCGAGAGCGGAACGGTGCAGTCTTATTTTGACTATTATTATGTGAATTAGTCAAGACTTAATCTGACAGTTACACATAAAAAGAGTAGATTTGT
>ENA-OOWN01001049-OOWN01001049.1-human-gut-metagenome-genome-assembly--contig:-NODE-1049-length-21808-cov-3.867696_pt1 | contig 21808 bp, 22 predicted proteins | sample MGYA00241406_ERZ501319 | MGnify/ENA primary metagenome ERZ501319 (study PRJEB25962, sample SAMEA2042734) | human gut metagenome | biome: human gut; feature: human-associated habitat; material: faeces... | reverse complement strand
AGAACGATATTGCCAATGCTTGCATCCGCAAACTGCGCTACTTCGGCGTAGACACGAAAAAAATCGTCCGCGGCGACGGACGAATGGGGATTTACTATCTCGAAGCGGGCGCGAATCAGCTCCCCAGCAAGGTCGTCTACGACCGCGCGTATTCCTCGATTGCGCTGGCAAAACCCGGTGATATCGACTGGAGCAGGGCATTTGACGGCGTAGGATGGTTCCACATCACGGGCATTACGCCTGCAATCAGCGAATCCGCGATGGAACTGAGTCTGGAATCTGTCAAGGAAGCAAAGAAGCGGAACATCACCGTCTCCTGTGACCTCAACTACCGCAAGAACCTCTGGAAGTATGGCAAGAAGGCCAGCGAGGTCATGCGAGAGCTTGCAAAGTATGTCGATGTGGCGATCGCCAACGAGGAAGACGTGCAGAAGTCCCTTGAGATCACCGTGGATGATGTGAACGTCGAGTCCGGCGAGCTGGACCGCGCAAAGTACAAGGCGCTCGGCGACAAAGTGCTCGCGGCGTATCCCGATATGAAGATGATCGCCATCACGCTGCGCGAGAGCCATAGCGCGGACTGGAACGGCTGGGCGGCGTGCCTGAATGACGGCAAGGACTTCTATGTTTCCAAGAAGTATGAGATCCGGGATATCATCGACCGCGTGGGCGGCGGTGACAGCTTTGCCGGCGGCCTGCTCTACGGTCTCAACCACTATGAGGACAAGCAGTCCGCGCTGGAGTTTGCCGTGGCAGCGAGCTGCCTGAAGCACTCGGTCATCGGCGACTTCAACCGCGTGAATGTTTCCGACGTGACCAAGCTCATGGGCGGCGACGGCACCGGCAGAGTGCAGCGGTAAAGCGGATAAACTGCTTTTACTGCGAAAAGGACGAGCGGCTGCTGGCGCTGATGACGCCGCTGACCGAGCTTCAGTGGTCGGATGTTTATCTTTTCAACGACCAGAAGCACAAGGGACGCTGCGTCGTGGCACTCAAAGGCCATCACGACGAGATGTTCGAGCTCGATGACGAGCAGCGCAGCGGTTTTTTTGCCGAGGTTTCCCTCATGGCGCACGCGATCGCGAACTACACGAAGGCGGATAAGATCAACTACGCGATCTACGGCGATATCGTTTCGCATTTCCATGTGCACCTTGTTCCGAAGCATCGGGACGGTTTGCAGTGGGGCGGACCCTTTACCGATACGCTGCCGAAGGTGACGCTGAGCGCGGAAGAATTCAAAGCGGTCGGCGACGGCCTTCTCAGCGAGCTGGAAAAGCTGAAAAAATGATAAAAAAATGGGATGTACCGCGTGGTACATCCCATTTTTTGTCGGTCAGGATCATTCCATATAGGCGCCCTTCATGGGGCTCACGGCATGCTCGGTATAACGCTTGAGCAGGCCTTTTTTGTATTTGGGCGGCTTTGCCTGCCAGCGCGCGCGGCGCGCGGCAAGAATGGCGTCGATCTCGCCAGGCGTTTTTTCCTCGCCCTTCACGCCGACGATCGCCAGCACGCGGCCGGGAACATCGATGCGGATCAGATCGCCCTCTTCCACCAGCGCGATCGGCCCGCCGACAGCAGCCTCCGGGCTGACATGGCCGATGACCGGGCCGCGGCTTGCGCCGGAAAAGCGCCCGTCGGTGATGAGAGCTACGCTGGAAGCAAGCGCCGGGTCTGCGCAGATGGCCTCGCCGGTATAGAACATCTCGGGCATCCCGCTGCCGCGCGGACCCTCATAGCGGATAAAGACCGCGTCGCCGGGGCGGACGTCGCCGTGCAGCACGGCCGCGATGCACGCTTCCTCGCTGTCGTAGGGCTTTGCTCGCAGCGTGACCTGAAACATCTCTTTGGGGCAGGCGGTGTGCTTGATGACGCAGCCCTCGGGGGAGAGGTTGCCCTTGAGAATGGCAATACTGCCGTCTGTGCCCTTGGCATTTTCGAACGTGCGGATGATGTCGGTGCGCGGCGGCCTGCGGCTCAGATGTGCGGTTTTTTTGCGCAGCAGCTCGTCGCAGTGCTCGTAAAAGCTGCTCTTTTTCAGCGCGTCCAGATTTTCGCCGAGCGTTTTCCCAGTCACCGTCATTGCGTCGAGGTGCAGCATGGAGCGGATCTCCTCCATCACGCGGGGGACGCCGCCGGCATAGTAGAAATACTGCGCGGGCCAGTCGCCGGAGGGACGGATGTTGAGCAGATAGTGCGCCCCGCGGTGCATCCGGTCGAAGGTGTCAGCATCGATCTCGATGCCGAATTCGTGCGCGATGGCGGGCATCAGCGCGGTGCCAGGCAGCATCAGCCCGAGGGCCTCGGCCATGATCTGCATGGTGGAGGCTGTGCCCATAAAGGAGCACGCGCCGCAGCTGGGGCAGGCGTTGTGCTTATAATAGCGCAGCTGCTGGCCGGAGATGACGCCGGTTTTTTCCCATGCGTCGAATTTGCCGATCTGCTCGAGCGTCAAGAGCTCGTTGATCGCGCAGGCGGGATCCTGCACGGTGTATCCCTCCTGCAGGGGATGGGCTTCCATGACTCCGCCAGTGACGACGATGGCGCTCATTTCCTTGAGCCGCCCGATGCTCATCAGCATGGCGGGAACGGCCTTGTCGCAGCTTGCGATGAATATGCCGCCGTCAAATCCGCTTGCGTTCGCCTGCGCCTCCACCAGATCGACGATGGCTTCACGGTGGGCGAGGGAGTAATTGATGCCGTCGTGTCCCTGTGCGATACCGTCGCACAGATCGGTGGCAAAATAGCGGGCGGCTTTGCCGCCGTGCTCGTTAACCGCCAGCACGGCCTGTCTTACAAATTGATCGAGATGCGCGCTGCCGGGATGGCTGTCGCCAAAGGTGTTCTCCACCATGATCTGGGGTTTGCTCAGGTCATCAATCGTCCATCCCATGCCGATCTTCAGCGGATCGCTCTCTGGGGCAAGTGCGCGTACCTGCTGAGAATGTAATTCCATTATAGACCCCTCCCCGTACAATTTGTCATTTTGAAGCGAAGATCATCAGATAATTTCTTGACATATTACAACGAAGTATGCCGAGGCTGACAAGTAAAAATAGTGTGATTTTGCGCATCCGGAAGAGGAGAGCTTTTGAGACGCTGTGTGCTGGGGGGTGAAGGGAGCAGATCATGCTGGTGTCAGTCGGCGGCGTCGGTGCAGTAAAAAACGTAACGCTCGGCGTGTTCAACAGTGAGAGACTCCAATACGAATCGCAACAATTTAGCGTAAGTGTTTGAGAGTATAAGGGAAGGGACGAATGGAACTGCTCTGCAGTACGGCTATGCAATACTACATCATCTGCAAGGTCAGGTGCAGTATGCGTAGTCCTGAGACAACAATAAAGCCGTGCGAGGGCAATCGGACGAAATGGGTTCGACTCACAGAATAAGGAATTATTATAGCGAGGAGGGTTAGACACTCGAAACATAAAAAATATACATTTCAGATAATAGGACGGGAAGTAGATCCGTCCTTAGAGAGAATTATTTCTTAGTGTCCGGTAGCAGCTTTTGCTTTATGATGAAATAGTAGGCTGTCAGAACAATCGTGCGAGGAGTATTCCCTTGAGTAAAATCAATGGCCTTCATCGTTTGAACTATATGGAACACTCCTACGAGTTTGAATTGTTTTCGATTTTTGGACATGACACCGCTAAGATCAAGAGTAGGTAGCGGGCTTCTGACGAAAAAGGCATGTCCTGTGCGGCAGCTAAAATTCAGCCTTATTTTTAGCCTTTCTGCATTGATACGAGATAAGATTACCTAACATGAGATGGCAATAAAATCGCATGACTTCCCCACATTATGGTACCGGTTGGCATAGGCAGGGACAATCTAAAACACCTTTTTGCCGGTTCGAGTTCTGTACCGCGCACCAGAAAAAACCTTGAAGCTTCAGTGGCTTCAAGGTTTTTTGTTGCCCTGAGGTGCCTTTTACCCTTTATCGTACCCTTTATAAATTGAGAACATTTGTAATGAAGCCTTCCATACGCTGCGCGCTGACCGAGCGCATATCGTCTGTGAAATGACCGTAGACATCAAGGGTGAAAGCGGCGGTCGCGTGACCGAGATTGCTTTGCACAGTTTTGATATCGTCACCGGCACGGATGCAGTTTACAGCGTAGGTATGACGAAGATCGTGTATCCTCGCGTCGGGAAGGCCAATGCGTTTCACGATACGCTTGAAGCTGTCGAAGATCGCACGGTAGGAGACATATCGCCCAAACTCATTAGTGAACACCAAGCCGCTGGCCTCCCATGCTGGGCCTGCCATCAACCGCTGCTCGGCTTGCTGCACCTTCTGCGCTTGCAGCAGCTTCATCACATACGGCGCGGGTGTGATGGTACGGCTCTTGTTGTTCTTCGGTGGGGAGAAGTAATAGGTCCCACCCTTTCGCTGGCTTCTACGGAGCTGTTTATTGACGAGAATCGTACCCTTTTCAAAATCAACACAGTCCCACATCAGGCCGAGCAGTTCGCCCTCGCGCAAGCCAGTGAAGAGATCAACAGTGAGCGGAATTTCATACTTGCTGCCTTTTAGGAGATTCAAAAGCTGAGCGGTCTGTTGGTCGGTCAGCGGATGGATCTCTTTTTTGACGATTTTGGGCAGAACACACGCAGTTGTCGGATTGTAGCGGATGTAGTTGAGAAGCACCGCTTGCTGGAACGCCTTGTGTAGCACACCGTGAATATTCTTGATGGTTTTAGCACTTAGGGCAGGTTGTCCGTCGTGTTCCTGTGAGAGCGAGTTATAAAGGCGTTGGACCGTATGAGCCTTTAGTGTTTCAAGCGGAATATTGCCGAGTGCAGGCCGCAGATACAGCTTAGCCTGCCGTTCGTAGAGATACGCTGTGGAATCCTTGACGCCGATTTGATAGTCTTTCAGCCAAATATCAAGCCATTCATTCACGGTCATTTTACAAAGCTCTTGGTATACTCCGCTGTCGATCTCCGCGGTGATTGCGGTAAGCTTTTGTCTTACATCCTTCTGCGTCTTGCCGTAGACGGATTTTTGAATCTGCTTTCCCGTTCCGGGATCAATGCCAAGGGTATAACGCGCCTCCCAGCGTCCGTCAGGGCGCTGCCGGATCGTGCCGCCGCCCTTGGCGTTTTTTGTTGCCTTGGTCGTCAAAATAACCTCCTGTTCCTCTGAAATATAAAACGGTCAGTCCGTTGTTTTATCGCTGCTTGTCGCTGTCCAACCACGCCACAAAGTCCTCAAGGGACAGATTACCACTGGTACATAGGTCGCGCTTCTTTCGCGCTTCCTTCGACCATGCGGTGAACTCTGCCTTGGTCATCGTTCCGTATCGCACACGGGCATTGTGGGCCTTATAAGAGCGCGTAAACTCCCTTGTGGCGGGGTTCTTCATCTGCCTGCTCTGATACTGCACCACCGCTCCCATCTGGCGGCAGGTTTTTTCCGAGCCTTCCATCAACCGTGTACAGTAGTCCTGCGTGATGTTGCCGGTCACAACGAAGTATCTGCCGCAGTTTTTGCACTTGTGGATCGCCAGCGGAAGGCGGAGACAGTACGCCTTCAAGTAGTTGTAGAGGTCGCGCACGGTGTTTGGGTAAAGCACCTCGCGCAGCGCTGTCCTGATCCCGCGCTCGCGCAGCAGCTCTACGCTGTAATGGTAGGCGCTGTCATACGCCGGACTATCCAGCACGACCTCCTCGGTGGCAAGCTCGCCGTACCTCATATCGTCGAAGCGGAGCAATGTATCGTAGTGCGCCTCATGGTATCTCTCTGCCGTGGAGTAGTCCGGCTGATAGCGGTCATCCAGGCATCGTTCAATCAGCGCCTTTGCATCACGGACGATGGCTTCAAAATCGTTGGCGAATGAAAGGACAATCGTTGCGTCAGCATCTTGACCGTGTGCGTATGTGGATTCCAGCTCGCTCAGCTCCTTTACGAGCAGCCCAAAAAACGGATGCACTTCGCAAAGCGGCATCGACAGCTCCAGCAGCTTTCTCCATGCAGCTTCGTCCTTTTCCGCTCGTACCAGCTTGTTAATCTCAGAAAGGACGCAGTATGTGTCATAGAAGTCTGTATCATAAAGGTCGATGAGACATTGACCGAGGTCCTGCGCTTGATCGAGATAGGTCATGCGGCTTCCCAGCGTCTTGTCATACAGTGCAAAGCATTCTTTTCGTTCCGGGGTGATGTAATACCGGAATTCCATATGTTCGGGAAAGACCATAGCTGCCCTCCTGTTAGATATATCAAAATAGATGCAGAAAATTATCTATTGACTTTTCCATACCAACATTATACAATCAAACCATAGTAGTTACATTGTGTATTATAGTCTTTATAGTCCATAATGTCAACTAAAATTTTCAAAGGAGGTCACACATGAACAACAACTATGAAAAGCTGTCCGCGGTGCTGAATGCCAATCAGCTCGCGGAGGCGCTGGGTATCTCGCGTGCGGGAGCGTATCAGCTCCTCAACACGGGGACCTTTCCCACGCTGCGCATTGGCAAGCGGCTGCTTGTGCCGAAGGACAAGCTCATCGACTGGATCGAGCAGAATACGGGAGGCGGGAATGGCAACTGAAAAAGAAACGACTGCCCCGATTCCATCTGTTGCACCAGATGGGGAGCAGCCGTCCGCGCTTGCACGCACAGACAGTATAACAGAGATTGAAGAAACGCACAAGCAGTTTGGAAAGATCCAGATCATGACCATGCCGGAGCTGATGGAAACACGCTTTCGCGTCCGCCCGGCGGTCATCGACGGACTGCTGCCGGTGGGGACTTACCTCCTCGCCGGCGCGCCGAAGATCGGCAAGTCCTTTCTCGTCTTGCAGATGGCCTATCAGGTGAGCATGGGAACGCCCTTCCTCGGCTTTTCTTCCCGGCAGGGTGCGGTTTTGTATCTTGCCTTAGAGGATACCTGTGAGCGATTGCAGAAGCGTCTGGCGCAGATGACAGAGCGGGACAGCGAGCGATTGATCCTCTCTGTTTTCTCCGAGACATTAGACGAAGGTCTGATCGAGCGCCTGACAGACTTTTGGAGTGAGCACACGGACACGGTGCTCATCATCATTGACACGTTACAGCGAGTGCGTGGACGGACGCCGGATAACGGCAGCTATGCCGCCGACTATGATACGCTGGCAAGGCTGAAGGAGTTTTCCGACACCTACGGCGTCACCGTGCTGGTCGTTCATCATACGCGCAAGGAGGGGGCAGAGGACGTGTTCAACATGATCTCCGACACCAATGGCTTGATGGGCGCGGCAGACGGCGCGCTGCTCCTACATAAAGATAAGCGCACAGCCTCGGACGCTGTTTTGGAGGTGGTCGGGCGTGACCAGCCGCAGCTCCGACTGCATCTCCGGTTTGCTGCTGCGCATCTGTGCTGGGAGCTGCTTGAGGCGGAAACAGAACCTTACAGAGAGCCTCCATGCCCTCTGCTTGAATTTCTTCCTCGGCTGGTGAACGAAGAAGACCCAACGTGGGACGGCACGGCGACGGAGCTTGCGCAATGTCTTTCCAAGATGGACAGCAGCCAAAGCTTTACGCCGAACTGGATCGTGCGGACGCTGAACGCGCAGCAGGATACACTGCTGCGGAAATACGACATTCGCTATGTTGCCCACCGCACGAGAGAGGGCAAGAGCCTTTCGCTGCGGTGGGACGGTGTACGGTAATGTACGGTATGTACGGTAAAAATGGGAGTGGGGGTATCCCCTCAAAATACCGTACATTATCGGACATACCGTACACCGCTTGAGGGAGTCCAGAGGGAACGGCTGGCACACGGACTTTGGTACAAAGTCTAGTGTGTTATACCCATCACGACGGGGGACGGGAAAACTGCGCGGGGACGCCGCTCCCCGCGCAGCTTTGACCGGACCGAAAAAGAAGAATGTGAGGTGTCGGTATCGACACCTCACGGGCGCACTTTTTCAGAAAGTCGTGGTGGGGATTTTCCGCTCCCTCGTCCCCAAAACGATAACAGGAGGAACAACGATGGCTTACGCCATTTTACGATTTGCAAAGCGAAAGGGCGGTGCTGCCAAGGCCATTGCTGCCCACAATGAGCGGACAAAGGAAGCATACGCCAGTAATCCGGACATTGACAAAAGCCGCACCGTGCAGAACTATCATTTGATCGCGCCGCGTTGGAGCTACGGGCAGGAGATCCGACACCGTATCAGCATGGCGGGCTGCCGTGTGCGAAAGGACAGCGTGAAATTTGTGGATACGCTGGTGACGGTCAGCCCCGAGTTTGCAAAGGCGCATGATGCGGAAATGCCGGAATACTTCAACCGTGCATTTGAGTTTTTGAAAGAGCGCGTGGGTGAAGAAAACATCATTTCTGCCGTGGTACACATGGACGAGAAAACGCCGCACCTGCATCTGTGCTTTGTGCCACTGACGAAGGACAACCGGCTGTCTGCCAAAGAAATTCTCGGCAACAAGAAAGCGATGATCCAATGGCAGGACGATTTCTATGCCTGTATGTCGGAACGGTGGCCAGAGCTGGAGCGTGGCGCGCCCGCGGTGGAGACCAAGCGCAGGCACCTGACGCCGCAATGGTACAAGAAAGTCACGGCGATGGATGCCAAACTGGTGAAGCTGGAAACGGCCTTGAACGGCATCAATGTGCTGAATGCGGGCAAGAAGCGCGAGGAGGCCGTTGCGCTGCTGGCGCAGCTCTTGCCGGAGGTAGAGTCCTTTCAAGTGGAAATTCAGCGGATGCAGCAGGCTGTGTCGCGATCACTCTCTATGCAGCGATGCAGCGCCGAGGAAAACGAAGCGCTCAAGGACGAGCTGACCGCCGAACGCCGCACGAGCGCCGAACAGCGCGCAAAGCTCACTGCGCTGGAAGAGCGTTACAGACGGGCGAAAAAGATGTTGACCAAGGTGCCAAAGGAGATGATACATTCGAACACAAAGGAATGATCTCGATAATTTTCAGCCTATGCTACACCTGCTGTTCCTCGCATAGTTCCTTTCGTGTCATGTCATACCTCCCCAAAATCAGTAATGCGCGAAGTGACACGCGCTTCGCTTACTCGTCGAAGGCGCAAAGAAAAAGCCCCATCAAGCGGATCGTGGATTAAGTCCAGTCCGCAGACGGGGCTTTATGCCGCGAAAGCTGCTTTGCCGGAGCTTTCCTTTTTATGGTAAAGGCGATTTGTAATAAAGACAAGTTGCGTTGCAGCGACGATCAGATCTGTATAGCGGGCATTCTTGTGTTACATCATCAATTATTTTTCTTCAGCTGTCTAATTTCTTCTTGACATTTGTCGGTTTTTGGCAAGAATACAGGCGGCCTTGATTTATTGCAAAAAAGGTTCGGAAATGCCGCGATTTTATGGCTTCTCACACGGGCAATGGCGGCAATGTTGCCTACGCCGTTGAGCACGACGCTCGGACGATAAGTGTAGGGCTTGAGCGTTTCGCGCGTGGAAGCGCCGAAACACACAAACAAAGCCATAAAAGCGGAACGGGCAAAGTGGCTTTCTCGTTTTGAAAATGATGTCAATAGTATCACAGGTCGCAAGACGGGTAATGCGTAGACTCACGGCAATACAATATGGCGGCAGTTTCGTGCCGTAAAGCGACCACAGCCCGCCTCTGCGTTCAGTTTGTTTTCCGAAATGATTGCATTTCCGCGCAGGAATACGGTCTGCGCCTCTCCGTATAGCGTTTCACCGTCAAACGGAGACCAATCGACCGGACTGTGCAATGCCTCGGGAGAAATGTAACGCTCAACGCTCGGATCAAAGATAACAATATCTGCGTCACTGCCTACATTAAGGCAGCCCTTCCGCGGATACATGCCGAAGACCTTTGCAGGATTTGTGCTGAGGAGCGCAGCAAGCTTCATCATGTCGATTCGCCCCGTTTTCACGCCATAGGTATAAATGGCGGGTAGGCGCAGTTCCATTCCGGGCAGACCATTGGGCGTCTTGGTAAAATCGTTGCCACCTAGCTCCTTGCTCGCCTTTGTGAATCCGCAGTGATCAGAGCTGACGATGCCGATGCTACCATCGTTAATCCCGCCCCAAAGGGCCTCAACATCCTCTGCCTTGCGTAGCGGAGGGCTACAAATAAAGTTCGCGCCATCCGGGCGGTCATACTTGCTCATATCCATCGTCAGATAATGTGTGCAAGTCTCTGCAAAGACACGTACGCCCTCTGCGCGCGCCTTGCGTACAAGCTCCAAGCTTTCCGCACAGGTAAGATGGAAAATATAGAGTGTGCCGCCTGTCATTTTAGCGAAATAGATTGCCCTGTTAACGGCCTCCGACTCCACCAAGTTTTGCTTGCAAAGCGGGAAATCATGCGGTAACGAGCGTCCCTCGCGGGAGAACTGATCCGCATAGTAATTACATAACGCGTCGTTTTCCGCGTGTACGCCGACAATGCCGCCCTTTCGGGCCGTAAGCTTCAGCGTTTCCAGCAGAATTGCATCGTTTGACATTCTCCCCTGACGAGAGTAGGTCATATACAGCTTTACCGACGGGATATCACGCTCAATGAGCGTTTCCAGCCCCTCTATCGTTTCGGATTCGGCTAAGGTAGGACATGCGTGGTAAGCGAAGTCGATCACAGACTGCCCCTCAAACTGCGCCTTGCGGTTGTCACAGGTCTGAACGATGTCCTTTTCCTTATCCCACTGAATCGCAAAATCGCAGACCATGGTATCGCCGCCAAAAGCGGCGGAAACGGTCGCCGAATAGAAATCGTCTGCAGCATAGCTCCCTTTAAACGGGTGATGGATATGCACATGGGGATCGATCAATCCCGGCAAGATATATTTCCCGCCAGCATCAATCACCGTGCGGGTAGGCCCCAGCGTTCCCGCAGGGCCGCGTGCGGCAATCTTCTCACCCGCGATCGCAATATCCTCTGCAGATAGACCATTCTCTGTGACAAGGAGTCCATTTTGAATCAAGACGTCATACATAGATACATCCCCCTTACCGGACGCTACGCTCCGCAGCACTCAAAACGGTGGAAATGTCTTCGATGTGCAGGTCCTTGTGACAGATCATTCGGATATGCGCTTCGCCAATGGGTTTGACCTTAACGCCATTCGCTTCCATCGCTGCACAAAACTCGGTTGCAGTCTTGCCAACAGGTGCGGTGCCCACGCGGATCACATTTGTCTGTACTTGCTGCATATCGATTTCAAAGCCCAGCTTCTTAAGTCCCTTGGCGATCGTTTGTGCCTTTTCGTGGTCAAGCGCCAGATCCTTGTAGTGAGAAAGCCCCACGATACCTGCCGCAGCGATAATACCAGCCTGACGCCATCCGCCACCCAGCATCTGACGCATAACGCGCGCCTTTGCGATTACATCCTTCGGCCCCATCATAATTGATCCGATCGGGCAGGCTAGAGCTTTGCTCAGGCAGAGGGACACGACATCAACCTTCTCGCAGAGCACGGCTGGATCCATGTCCATTGCGACCGCGGCATTCAGGATACGGGCGCCGTCCATATAGACGGGAATTCCGTGGCTGTGCGCCAAATTGCAAACGGCGTCAATATGCTCCTTCGGAACGACAAGCCCCTGATTGAGGTCAAACGTATCTTCCATACAGACCAGCGTAGTGGGCGCATTCTGAATCGCCGGCTTTATCAAGTTTGCCTCCAGCTCTTTCAAATCAAAAATGCCGCCGGGTGCCTTCAAAGGGCGCGGCTGGATGCCGCACATTTGCGCAAGCCCCGCTACCTCTAAATTGTAGATATGCGCTTTGTCATGCACCACGATCTGCTCTCCGCGCCCGGTCAGAGAAAGCACGGCCGTTTCATTGCTCATCGAACCGGAAGCAGTTATCAGGCAGGCTTCTTTCCCAAAAAGTCCCGCACCCATTTCCTGAAGCTTCGCTACGGTAGGATCATCACCCAAAACATCATCGCCCACCTCTGCGTGATACATTGCCATTCGCATCTCTTCAGTAGGCTTGGTAACGGTATCGCTTCGAATATCAATATAGTTCATGGTATAACCTCTTTTCAAATTTCCAATAAAGTCGGTTCCATCTGCAACAGCGCCAACGCCAGTTTCAGCGTAAAGGCATCATTAAATCGTTGCGGCACATAACCAATCAGTTCAGCGATTCTGCCGAGACGCATGTTCAGTGTGTTGCGGTGGATGAAAAGCTCATCCGCCGTCTGTTGTACGTTCATGTCGTTGCGGTAATATGCCTGCAATGTCAGCAACCAAACCCGCCCCTGCTCATGTCGCCCTTGCAGCGGGCCCAGCACAGCGCAACAAAACTGCTGTCGCTGTTCCTTTGGGAGCTGCGAGAGCATGTGTTCAGAACGGTATTGCTCTGCATAGAAAGTTTTTTTGGTTTGCCCATACAACCCCGAAAAACGCAATGCGCTTTCAGCAAACTTGAAGGCCGATGGTATTCCGCGCCAATCCTCACAGATATCCCCGATGCACAGGCGGATATCCGTTTCATCACTGCTCAGAAGCCCATAGACCGTCTCCGCGTTCCGGCGGAGTTGCTCCGCTCTATCCGCCGCTTTGTCTATTCGGCTCAGCAGCGCCAACGTATCCTTTGCAAAGCAACCGTACAGGTTCTGTGTCGCCGCGGCAGAAAGGCGTGCCTCAAAGCGGTCTTTGATGCGCTGATAGTCGAATTCGCTGATTGTCGGCTGTTCTGGCAGCACCCTTACTGCCATAACGGCCCACGCACCGGAAAAATCAAAATTGAGTATCTCTGCGCGCCGTTGGAAAATAATCTCGTTTTCCGACGCTCGACCGGTAAACAAATCGAGCAGGATATTGTCCCTTGTGCGTTGCTCAAGAAACGCCCGCTCTTTCATCTCGGCCTGCTCGATCATCAGAACGGCCGAAAGCGTGACGAGCTCACCATACTTCTCAACGATATCCGGTGCTCCCGTTATACCGAGTGCACCGATAATCTGATTTTTATACTGGATAGGTAGGGTGATGCCCGGCTCCACTCCTTCAAGCGCCAGGGCTTCCTTTGCGGACACGACTTTTTTAATTCCACTGTGTACGACCTTGGCTGCAGCGCTGTGAAAGTTGCCAATACGGCCCTTATCCCCGGCTGCAATCACGATGCCGTTTTCGTCCATGACATTGACGTTGATATGGAGGACGGACATTGTGCGGTCCACAATTGTCTGGGCAAGCTGTGTATCCAACATAAAAATCTCCATTCTGCCGCAAAAGGCACACCTTAAAAGCACCTCTTTTATGGCCGCGTTTCTCAGCCCTATACCCTCTCCCACATATCAAATAAGGCAGGCAGGGAGAGATTTCCTGCCTGCCTTAACGAAGAGAGAGGTATGCGGGGTCACATCCCGTACTCAACAGGCACACGATCCAGCAGCATGGTTATCAGTGCGGCACGGATCAGCACACCGTTGTAGGTCTGCTTGAAATAAGCGCAACCGGGATAATCGTCCACGCTGACATCGAGTTCTGCCACACGCGGCAGATGATGCAGCACGGCTGCGATTTTCGGTGACTTTTCCAGCATATCGCGCGTCAGGCAATACTTGCCATCAATGAGCTTAAACTCTTCTGGATCAAATCTTTCCTTTTGGATGCGGCACATATAGACGACATCTGCACCGATAAGAGCTTCCTGCAGATCTTCGGTCTGGCGATAGGTGCAACCGCGCTCCTTCACGATATCAAGAATCCATTCGCTGGTCTCAAAGCCCTTGGGTTGAACGAAAGTGAAATCCACATTGTAGTTGGACAGTCCAAGCGTCAAGGAGTTGGTAGAGCGAGTGTGCTTGAGGTCGCCGCACATAACGACTTTTAGATTGTCCAGCTTGCCACACTCGCGGCGGATCGTCAACATATCAAGCAATGTCTGCGTGGGGTGCTCATTAGGACCATCGCCTGCATTGATGACAGGAACCTTAGAGATTGCCGCCGCTCTCTGCGCAGCGCCAGCCTCGAAGTGGCGCAGGGCAATGATCTGACAGTAGTTTTCAATCGTACGAATGGTGTCTTCCAACGTTTCGCCCTTCCAAACAGAAGAGGTCTTTTGCGCATCTGCCATGGAGATGACTTCGCCGCCTAGAGCGAGCATCGCAGACTCAAAAGAAAGGCGTGTACGGGTAGACGGCTCATAGAAGAATGTGCAGAGCGTCGTATCCTTCAGTGGGCGAAGCTGGCTCTTCTTCTGCACGATGGGCTCCAGCTTTTCGGCAAGGTCTAAGATATAATCGATATCACTGCGGGAAAGGTCCTTAATACCGGTAATAGAAGTATAATTGGGTCTCATGGTAATTCTCCTTTAATTATAACGTAAGTGCAGGTCGCATAGATATATTTTTTGTTGTTACTTCTCGAAGTTGACCAAGATGGAGGTTTGGTTATACTTCTTGGCGCCCCAGAAGCGCATCAGTAGGTAGTAGGTAACGCCGCCTACCAGCATTGCCAGCAGGAAACCGAGGTCCGTGTAGAGTAGGCCGCCGACCGTGCCGACGATGTAGGCGATAAAGGCGCAAGGGTTCCAACCCTTGACAAAGGTATACTCGCCGTCCTCTACATAGAAGTCACGGATGTTGAGTTTACGCTTATGCAGAAAATAGTAGTCCGCAATCATCATGCCCGCAACACCGCCGAGCATAATACCGACCACAAGGTTCGCTGTCACGACTCGGTCGATCAGCTTCCACGGCTGCATTAGGAAAGCCAAGATACCGGCAACAGCGCAGCCCATTGGGAAACTCACCTTGGGGGCAAAGACCGTGGAGAAGATATTAGCGGGCGGCAGGATGTTCGAGCTGATGTTAGAACTCCACTGGGCAAACACGCTCAGCAGCAGCATCACGATCAAAAGCCAAGTGGGAGAATCCATCCCGGCAATGTACTGGATGGGATCCCAATGACCGCTTGTCAGCATTGCCGCGGCGCCGATAAACGCCAGCAGCGTCATCATGGGGATAATGCCAACGAGCTGCGGCCAAATAGAGCACCAGTTCCGCTTAAGCCAGTTGGGCTCATCAGGATTACACTTAACGAAACGTGTCAGGTCTGGGATATTCAGCGCCATTGTGGCCCAAAAGCCGGTCATGGCAGTAACGGCATAGAAGAAGCTGTAACGGGTACCGGTAACTTCGCCGGCAGGGGTTGCCAGAATCTCGCCAGCGGACATGCCGCCCTTGTTGAGAACGAAATAGAGGAGATACAGCATAACGAGGAACATCAAAGGTGTCACAACATCCTCGAATTTGCTGATTGCGCCGATGCCCTTCGCAGTCGTGAGGCACTGGACGGTCAAAAAGACGACAATAATGCCCAAAACGCAACCATAGGTCCCGGGCCAACTCGGAACGAGCTTAACAAGGATCATATTGATGGCCTCGGCACCAAGATAGGTCTGAAACCCATACCAGAAGCATGCAGGGATCGCACGAATCACAGACGGTACATAGCAGCCCGTGTAGCCGAAGATAGAACGAAGGTATACAGGGAAGTTTAGTCCATAGGTAATGCCGATATCACCGTTGATTGCAAGAGTGATGACCGTGATCAGGTTACCAAGTGCAACAGCCCCCAGAATCTGCCCGATGCCGAGGCTGGGGAACATATTGGCAGCATTCGTGAAAACGGCTAAGAGAATGGACGTGCCCATCCACATCAGCATAAAGGAAAAGGGCGTCATCTTTCGTTCGGACATCCTGGTAGGAAGCTGATTCTTATCCACCAGACGAGACTTTGGGAGCTCACTCAGCTCCTGAATCAATTTCTCGCTTACCATGCGTTTCTTCCTTTCTTTTTCTATTTTTATTTATCTCTCACATTAACTGCAACTTCCACAGACCATGGAGATATCTGTTTCGTTGTCGATGGTAGCTTTTGCTACCAGTTCAATCGCGCGCTTCATGACATCAAACGACATCGTAGCCTGACTCAATCCCTTGCTCGCAATCATTTCCGGCGTATAGGGAACATGAACGAAGCCTGCCCGTGCAGTGAGATTTTTCTTCGCAATATAGTTGAGAGCTCCATACATCGTCATATTGCAGCAGAAATTTCCAGCTGTATTGGAAACATAGGCGGGGATACCTGCGTCCCGCAGTCTCTTGACGCATGCGCGGATGGGCAGAGTGCTGAAATATGCAGCGGGACCATCCGCGTCTAATGTCTCGTTCAGCGCCAAATAGTCTTCATTGTCCGGAATCGGAAAATCTGCAACATTTGCCGCAATTCTTTCCAAACACACACCCGTCCGGTTATCTGCCAGACCAACGCCGATTACAATGGCAGGCTCCCACTTTTTAATTTCCGCCTCTACCGAAGGGATACATCTCTTGCGATTGACCGGAAATCCGGCGTTGCGAAATACATATCCCTTATATTCCGTTCCATTCAAGAGCTTGCCGATCTCAAATGTCGGATTGACAGGGTCGCCGCCAAATGGTTCCGAGCCAATGACTAAAACTACTTTTTCTTTCAACAGATTCTCGCCTCCTTGATTCTGCCGCGGCCGTAACGGCATTGTTTCTATGCATAGTTTATGGTCATATTATATACACGCTGATTTTGCAAATTCAATTGTATACATAACCATTTCTTTTTCGTAATTTGTGCGCAGATTTTTTCGAAACGAAATAAATATTGTCTAAATTTTTGAGCAGTTTTGTTATAATGCACAGATCAAAGGGGTCCTTTTTGGAGATTTAAAGATTTGACCTGCCTTTCAATACCATCCCTGCTTTTTACCAAATATGTGCATTTGCATATAATCAATAGATTTTGCTTATTCAATATTCATTAGGATATATCCCCGCCCCCAATCAACTGGCTTGCCGCAGTTTCCCCGCGTGTCGCACTCGCGCAGACAGCATATAGCCTTCTCTTCCGAGAGACATACCGCACACCACAGACGTCGGATAAAGCAGCAGGAATCCCCATAAGGCTCTCTACATATTATCATGGTATAATTTCTCTGCCGCAGAAATAATCTTGCACTTCTATAAAGGCTAGCCAAAAGAGCGGTTGCCCAGTATGTGCAGATTCCGGTGCATGGCGCCTGCACAAGCGAAACCGCCGCTGACCACCTTTTGCCGGAACTCGAAGATGCCGCGGTTTTATGGCTTCTCCGCACGGGAATGGCCGCAATGTCGCCCGCGCCGTCGAGCGCGGCGCTCAAGCGGTAAGCATAGATTCTGAGCATCCCGCGCGTCGAAACGCTCGAAAGCACCAGCACCGTGGACATACCGCTTTCCGGGCCGGAGATGATGTCGGTATCCATGCGGTTGCCGCTCATCACTGCCTCACCGGAGTGACAGTTGGTGAGAAGAGATATTTCTTGTTCTCATTATGCAACCATTGGATGAACTCCGTCCCAGCAATCGCCTGTTCGATGGTACCCGAATATAATCTCTCTTATTACGACTTCCTCCGCTCCGTTATGAATATTATTCATTGCCCCTACCCACGCCATTTGATCCTTGGCCTTTAGCTGCTCCGTGATGCCTTGAGTCCGCGCCATCGGCTCAATCAGCAGCCGCAGCATCTCATTTGCCTCACGGTCAACTTCGTTGAGATGGTGTATCAGTTGGCCGGACGTTTTCAAATTGATATAGGTCGCTCTACGATGCTCTTTCAGATACTTGAGCCGTATACGGCCAAAGCGTCCATAAGTTGCCGGTTCTTCCTCGGATAGCACCAGATCCGGCAGGTAGTAGTCTCCATACTTGCTATATGTGATTTCCATTGTGTGACAGTCCTTTCTCGAGCTTTGATTTTACCCTTATTTGTACCCTTTATAGCGTTAGCTTTTATAAAACAACTGGACTGACTGATACCATGTTTTATAGTTTCAGAACTGTTTATCACAAAATTTGATGGAATTTGTTGCAAAAGAGAACTTTTCTTGAATTCGAGTTCTGTACCGCGCACCAGAAAAAACCTTGAAGCTTCAGTGGCTTCAAGGTTTTTTTATTACCCTGAAACCCTGTTTAGCCTTATTTTTTAGCCTTATTGTCCCTCAAGCATCCGAAACGCTCTTGATAAACTGCTCCATACGCTCTGCACTGTCCTGCTTCATCTGCTTCGTAACGTGTCCGTAAACGTCTAATGTAAACGCTGCGGTGGCGTGACCGAGATTTTCCTGCACGGTCTTAATGTCGTCGCCGCTCTTGATAGAGGCAACGGCGAAAGTATGACGCAGATCGTGGAAGCGTGTGGCCGGTGCGCCGATGTTTCGGACCATTGCGCATAGTGTAGGCGTTTGCGAACATAAGGAAGGGCCAGAGAGAAACTGGTCTACATTACGACTACGCAATACTACACAGGTAGGGTTAGGTGTAGTATTGCGTAGTCGTGGGTCGACAATACTATGCAGACTACAGCTCTGCCGGGTCGCCTGCTTTGTTGGTGCGCCCGATGAGTGTACGTTCTAACAAGTGAAAGCCCCGGATCCGCTCGGCAGTAAGAAGAATATAAAAAAGAACTTGCCAAAATACGTCAGACATATTATACTCTAGACCAAACAAACAATCGATACAGGAAAGAAGGCAGAGTATGAAAAAAGCGGTTGGGGGAAAAACGCGCGTCGATCTTGCAGTCGATCAGATCATTCAGGTCATCTTGGACCGCGATATGAAGGCCGGTGACAAGCTGCCGAACGAGTATGATCTGGCGCGCGAGCTGGGCGTGGGCCGCAGCACGCTGCGCGAGGCGATTAAGCGCCTTGTTGCCCGCAATATTTTAACGGCGCGGCAGGGCGCGGGCACGTTTGTCTCGGAGAAGAACGGCGTGCCGGAAGACCCGCTCGGACTGACGTTTATGATGGAAGAGGGCTCGGAGAATCTCGCGCTCGACCTGCAGAATATTCGATTGATGCTTGAGCCGGAGACCTGCGCGATCGTTGCGCACGGCGCAACGCCCGAGCAGATCGACCAGATGCAGGCATACTGCGATGAGGTGACGCGCCTGATCGAAGCGGAGGAGGATTATTCCGCCGCCGACGCAAAGTTCCACCGGTATCTTGCCGAATGCAGCGGAAACCATGTGCTGCCCAATCTCATCCCAATCATCGCCTCGGCGATCGGCGTTGTGATCACGGTGACGAACGATGAGCACCGCTCCCAGAGCGGCATGGAACACCAGCGTATCGTCGACGCCATCCGCCGCCATGACCCGGAGGGGGCAAAGTACAGCATGATCGCGCACCTGAACACAAGCCGCAATTCCATGCTCCATTCTCGGGATAACTGCGCGGCGAAGCGCTGAAAGTGCACCACACCTTGAGTCATCACACAACTAACGCACAGAGATTTCGTATGCCTAACGAAATTTCTGCGCGTTTTTGCAAAATAACTAAAAAAGGCGCAAAGAAATCAGACGAAATACAGAAAACATTGTGAACTAAATATTAACTATTGACGAACGAAGTTGTCTGATGTATTCTGAATTTGCAAAATACATCAGACAACAGCACAAAGCCATCCACCAACCAATAAACTGACCGTATCCCCGCACACCGCTGGGGCACGCCGGACGACATGAAGGGCACGGCCATCTTCCTTTCCTCCCACGCCTCCGACTATCTCAATGGTGCGGTCATCCCCGTTGACGGCGGCTATCTTGTCAAGTAAAGGCGGGTGGAAGCAATGGCAAAATATCTTGTTTGTGTCAGCGATGAGCGCCATGCGAGCTATGAGATCGAGCGCGCCATTCTGGAAAAGGCCGGTGCAGAGCTGAAGCTCTGCCACTGCGAAAGCGCTGCGGATATCGCCGCACAGTGTGCGGATGCGGACGCCGTACTGCTTGACCTTGCACCTATGACCGCCGAGGCGGTTGCAGGGTTGAGAAAATGCAAGGTCATCAGCCGCTACGGTGTCGGTTTTGAGAATGTCGATCTGGATGCGGCGACCGCCGCAGGCATTCAGGTCACCAATGTTCCCGATTACTGCATGGAGGATGTTTCCGACCATGCGTTGGCGCTGATGCTTTCCTGTCTGCGTCATATCCCACTGCGCGACCGCGAGGTCCGTGAGGGGAAATGGAACATTCAGGCAGACAGCTTTCGGCTGAAGGGCAAAACGCTCGGTGTCATCGGCGCAGGCCGCATCGCGCGCGCGCTGATCCGCAAGGTCAGCGGCTTCGGTTTTGCCGAGGTCGTGGCATACGATCCCTATATCAGCGCTGAGCAGTTGGCTGAGATCGGCGTGCGCAAGGTGGAAAAGGAGGAGCTGTTCCGCATTTCCGATATCATCTCCCTCCATCTGCACGCCAACGCCGAGACAAACGGCATGATCTGCAAGGAGACGCTTGCACTGATGAAGCCAACGGCGATCCTCATCAACGTCAGCCGCGGTCCGCTCGTCAAGGACGAGGATCTGCTCGACGCGCTGCGCGGACACCGCATTCTTGCGGCGGGGCTTGATACGCATAATCACGAACCGCTCGGCGCGCAGTCGCCCTTCTGCCAGCTTGACAATGTTGTGCTGACCGATCACACGGCCTACTCCACGGCGGAGGGCGTAACGGAGCTCAAGACCAAGGCGGCGCAGAACGTTGTGGACGTACTGGAAGGGAGAACTCCTCGCTATCCGGTCAATCACCTGTAATTATTCCACTTGTTTGCCCGAAAAGGGCGGGAGGTAAAAAATATGACAGCATTAGAAAGACTCTATAACGCGGCAGTGGTGCCCGTCGTCGTGCTCGACGACGCGGCGGATGCGGTGCCGACTGCTAAGGCGCTGCTTGCGGGCGGCGTGGACGTGATGGAGATCACGTTCCGCACGGCGGCGGCAGCGGATTCCATTAAGGCGGTTGCAGAAAACTGCCCCGACATGCTCGTTGGCGCGGGCACGGTCATCACGCTCGAGCAGTGCAAGAAGGCCGTCGCCTGCGGCGCAAAGTTCATCGTCTCCCCGGGCTACAGCGAGGAGGTCGTGAGCTGGTGCGTGGAAAATGATATCGCCATCACCCCGGGCTGCGTCACGCCGACCGAGATCATGGCCGCGATGTCCCACGGCCTGAAGGTCGTGAAGTTCTTCCCGGCGAACGTCTACGGCGGCCTGAGCGCAATGAAGGCGCTCTCCGGTCCCTTCGGCGGCATCAAGTTCATCCCCACCGGCGGCGTGAACGACAAGAACCTTGCCGAGTATATCTCCGCGCCGTTCATCCATGCCGTCGGCGGCAGCTGGCTGTGCGCCAAGGCGGACATCGCCGCGCACAACTTCGACAAGATCACGAGCCTCTGCAAGGAGGCGCGCAAGACCGCGCTCGGCTTTGAGATCGCGCACGTCGGCGTGAACGCCGGCGACGCGGAGGAGTCCCTTGCGGTGTGCCGCGCGCTCGACGCGGCCTTCGGCTTCGGCGTGAAGGAGGGCAACAGCTCCAACTTCGCCGGCAGCGGCGTGGAGGTCATGAAGAGCCCCTATCTCGGCAAGAACGGCCACATTGCGGTCAAGACCAATTCCATTCCCCGCGCGGCGGCGGAGCTTGCCAAGAACGGCTTTACGCTCGATGAGTCCACCGCCAAGTACAAGGGCGAGAAGATGGTCGCGGTCTATCTCAAGCAGGAATTCGGCGGCTTTGCCGTCCACCTGCTGCAGAAGTAAGGGAGGAACGAACGATGAAATTTCTGACTTTCGGTGAGATCATGCTGCGCCTCAAGGCGCCCGGACAGGAGTGCTTCTTCCAGTCCCCGATGCTCGAAGCCACCTTCGGCGGCGGCGAGGCGAACGTGGCCGTCTCCCTTGCCAACTACGGTGAGGACGCGGCGTTCCTGACCGTTCTGCCCGACAATGCCATCGCGGACGCCTGCAAGGCGGAGCTGCGCCGCTTCGATGTGGATACCAAGCGCATCGTCA
>ENA-OOWN01001046-OOWN01001046.1-human-gut-metagenome-genome-assembly--contig:-NODE-1046-length-21864-cov-10.460360_pt1 | contig 21864 bp, 17 predicted proteins | sample MGYA00241406_ERZ501319 | MGnify/ENA primary metagenome ERZ501319 (study PRJEB25962, sample SAMEA2042734) | human gut metagenome | biome: human gut; feature: human-associated habitat; material: faeces... | reverse complement strand
TCTGCTGCCTTATGCAAGAAATAAAAAATGGAATTGATAGAACCCACCTTAAATTCATTTTTTAGAACGGTATATCTGGAGCGACATGTTTTCCCACTTCCGATGAAATCATCTAATAAAAATATGTGTCTCTTGTTTTCTTTTTTAATTAAAGTACTTCTGGCTTTAAAGCTGTTCTTTATATTTACAGGAGGATGTCCGTCTAAGGCCCAAGTAAGTTTGAAACTTTGTGCTACTTCTTGAGAACTATCAGGATCATCGTCTTTAGATGTAGCTATAATGCCTATACTCTCATAAGGTATATTTTTATTGATAATATGTTTTTTTAATTCTATTAGTGCAAGATTATAAATGTCCTCATTCATTTCTGAGAAGTTTATCAAAAGGTTATATACCATTTGACGTGATTCATCGTCTGGACATGTAGAGAGTAAATCTAATACAATTTGTTGTTTGTCAGTTAACATTTGCTGTTGTCTTCTGGTCAACTCTATAGTCATATTAAGAATCTCGTCCTCTTCCATAAAAGGTTAATAATTAAAATGTTCTTCTTTTTTTTGAGCAAGATACACGATTATCTCTGATAGATAAGGGCACTTATAATTGTATGAATTAACAGGGGGTAAAGATATAAAATAATTAAGAAATACAACGAAAAATAGAGAATTTATTTGATTAAAGTAGATGTTAAATGTAGGAGGAAGCATAGAGAGAAACCCATGGCGAGTAGACCTGTTGTCTATACAGCCATGGGCTGCTTAGCCGGTTACAGCTCCTCGCCGCGCTTCAGTGCCTGCTGGTGGCGGAACTGACGCTCCAGGATGTTGGCAAGGGTGCGCAGGGTGAGGAGGGTACGCAGTTCCTCGTTGCTGGCCTGACGGTCGCCGGGAGGATAGAGGCCGCGCAGGAGGTCGCGGAACACCAGGGTGAGGGCCAGACGGCGGTTGCGGACATGGGTTACTTCTCCGTGAAGGGTATGGAAGGGTTTACCGTCGATCCATACTTCGACCTTAAAATTTTTTTCATGATTACATTGCTTTTAAGTTAAAACGGCGCGAATTTACGGATTATCCCCCAAAGTGAAATTTATTTTTGACGGGGAAATGAAGAGAAAAATGAGGCTACAGGCATTTGTGGCGGGGGTGAAAGGCGTTGAAAGGGATTTGCGGGGATGGGGAAAAAGAAGGAACTTTGTCAAAGAAAAAGTGTTAATGGTTAACATCTTAAATGAAGAACAATTTAAATGAAGAATGAAGAATGAAGAATTTATTAAATGAAAAACACTTTAAATGAAGAATGATGCTCACCGCTAAGCGCTAATTTCATTTTCAATTTTCAATTTTCAATTCTCAATTAACATTCACCGCAAATTTAATATTTTACAAAAAATGGAAACAACAATGATTTCGGGGTTCCGCAATTTGTATGACAAGGAACCGATGGAGATGACAGTAGCCCGATTCGTGGAATGGACTCGCACGAACGGGGAGGTGAAACGGCTGACGGACGAGTACCGGAGGCTGATGACGGAAGGCCGCGAAGAGGAGGCGGCACGGGTGAAACGCACGCTGCCGGCGGCGACGATGGCAGGGGTCTTCGAGGGCGGAAGGCAGGAGAAGGACCTGAAACGCCTGACGGGGCTGATGATGTTCGACTGGGACGACGTGGGACCGGCACGCACGCAACTGCTGGAACGGCTGCGCATGACGGACTGCGTGGTGCTGGCCTGGACGTCCATCTCGGGACAGGGGGTGAAGGCGGTGATCCGCGTGGACGTGACGAACACGGAGGAGTACCTGCGGGCGTATCGCGTCGTGGGACGATGGATGGAGCAGCGCACGGGATGCCGCGTGGACGAGGCGTGCCGCAACGTGGGACGGCTGTGCAGCGCGGCGCACGACGAGGAGCTGTACGTGAACTACGGGGCACGGATGATGGCGTGGCGCGGACTGGAGACGGACGAGGACCGGCGGGAGACGGCACGCACCCGGCAACCGGAGGCCGAAGGGGCGGACGCTGCGCCGCAGGGCGAAGGCAGCGGGATGCTGCAGGGACTGCTGGACTACTTCGTGCAGCAGAACGGATTTGAGAAGGGACACCGCAACGAGCTGCTGCTGAAGCTGGGACGGACGGCACGGTGTAAGAATCTTTCGGCAAAGGAGCTGGAGGAACTGGCGGAGCTGGCGGCGAAGCAGCTGGCGGACGCCTCGCTGGACGCGGGCGAGATACGGAGCAGCCTGCGGGCTGGGTATCAGTATATTAGCCGGAAGACACCGCCGCCCGCCGCGGAGCCGGTTGCGCCCAAGGCTCAACGCTCACCCTCGGGCGCCCCGACGGGAGGCGACGACCGCGACGTGGAGCTGGACTTGTCCGAAAATAATGAAAGGCTGCGGGCGGCGCTGCCACACTTTGACGACGCCATCTTCGACACGCTGCCGCGCCTGCTGCAGCAGGGGGTGAAGGTGGCGCAGGACCGGCGCGAACGCGACATGGTGCTGCTCTCCATGCTGGTGCACCTCAGCGCCTGCCTGCCGGACGTGCACTTCCGCTACGACCGCCACGACATGCGCCCGCACTTCTACCTGGCGGTGGTGGCACCGGCGGGCACGGGCAAGGGCATCGTGACGCAGGTGTCCTACCTGTCGCACCCGCTGCACGACCGCTACGTGGCCCAGGGCGAGGAGGAGCAGGCGGCCTACGAGGCACGGCTGCAGCAGTGGAACGAGGACTTCAGCGAACGCATGCGCAAGGGACGGAAGGGCGAGAAGGCGGAGCCGCGGCCGAAGGAACCGGAACGGGTGTACTTCCTGATTTCGCCCAACACGTCGAAGTCGATGCTCTACCGGCAGCTGGCGGCGAACGGTGGGGTGAGCGGCATCCTGCACACCTCGGAGATCGACGCGCTGGCGGCGGCCATCGGGCAGGACTACGGACGGCAGGACGACGTGCTGCGCGCCTGCTTCCACCACGAACCCATCAGCTCGTCGTTCAAGCAGGACGGGAAGCCGATCTTCATCCACTATCCGATGCTGTCCATCTGCATGACGGGCACGCCGATGCAGCTGGTGTCGCTGGTGCACAACACGGAGGACGGGCTCTTCAGCCGCTTCGTGTTCTACCAGGTGCAGCCGCAGTACGTGTGGCGCCCGGCCAACGGAGGGGAGGACACGCCGGACCTGCGGCGCTACTTCACGGAGCTGGGCAAGGAGGTGCTGCACATGCACGAGATGATGAAGGGACGGCGCACGGACGTGAGGCTGACGCCGGAGCAGTGGCGGCGGCACTCGGACTTCTTCGACCGCAAGCTGCAGGAGGTGGTGGCCGAAGGGGGTGAGCGCATGGCGTCGTCGGTGCTGCGCATGGGGCTGATAGCCATCCGCATGGTGGCGGTGATGACGGCCCTGCGCAAGGCGGAGGACGAGCTGTGGGCCATGGACGACCGCTACTGCCTGGACGAGGACCTGGACGCGGCGCTGGCGATGTCGGCGGTGCTGCTGGAGCACGCGCTGCTGCTGAGCTCGTCGCTGCCGGGACACGAGGAGAAGGTGAAGCCGCTGAAGGCGTTCGCCCGCCTGAGGCCGGTGGTGGAGTCCATGGCATCGACGTTCACCTACTCGGAGCTGGCGGCGGAGGCGGAACGTCAGGGACTGCCGGAATCGACCATGCGCCGACTGCTCAAAAGGGCGGTGGATCGCGGTCTGCTGGGGCGCGACGGGAAGCGCTACAGACGGCTGTAGGCGGCATCGCTCGGGGAGGGGGGCAGGGTGAGCGGTGAGCGTTGAATGTTAATTGAAAATTGAAAATTGAGAATTGAAAATTAAATTAGCGGTTAGCATCATTCTTCATTCATCATTCTTCATTCTTCATTTAATATTTACTATCGTTTTATGAGCGGTTTGCCCAGCGTAAACGGGTGGTTTGCGCAGGGCAAAGGGACGGTTTGCGCAGGGCAAAGGGACGGTTTGAGCGGGGTAAACTTTTGTCATCCCGCACTTGATGCGGGATCCATGTCGTTGCGGATTCCTTTTGTCATCCCGCACTCGATGCGGGATCCATATCGTTGCGGGGTGATACTGGAGGAGGTTTTATTTTACTGGTCCTATACGCATTCCTTCTGTAATGGTTTCTGTCAGATTGAGCGGTGGAAGGACGATGGAGTTCAAGACGGTTCCTTCAGTTTTGGCATGGATAATGCCACGGACGGTACCCGTAGTGATGGTACCCATATATTGCAGAAAACCTACAGGGACTTCCTGCTGTTGTTGCAGTTGTTCGATGCCTTCGGGGGCAATGCTGAAGAAACACTGGACTTCGGTTGTCAGGAGAAGTTCTTCGTTTTGCGTGAACTCAATGGTAGCAGTACATCGAATGCTGCTGGTGGATGGATTGTAGGCGAAACTAAAAGAGGCAGACGTTTGCACTTTTTCTCCGTTAATGAATTTTTCAGGGAAAATGGCAAACTGCAATGTTTTGATTTGGTGGATTTTATATGGGATAGGTTGCATAATCAGGCTGCTATTACATAATTATTGAGAGTCAACTGGTCACGGCTGGGGGAAGTCGCAAAGTGGTCATTGGAAACGACACTGGTATAGGGGCGCTTGTCGTTCTCAATGTATTCGTCGACATCTACAAAGTTGAATTCTGGTATTATTCCGATGGCCAGCGACAGGGCGACGAATTTGCTCAGCTTGTGGTCATAGTCTCCTGACAGAAGTTGGGAGACATATCCTTTGGAACAACCAAGGTATTCGGCCAGTTGTTTCTGGTTCATCTGATGCTTTTGCATGAACGATTCTATCTGTCTGTATAGTTCCATCTGAAGGTTGGTTGTCCAATAAACCGGATCCTTCAATAAATCTTCCCGTTTCATGGTTTTGGGCTTTTATCTGAGAGTTGTTTGAAGTTTATGTAGTCTTTCTTTAATTTGCGGAACAAAGTGGCATCTTTTGCTTGGGTGGCTTTAGTGTGAAATGCTTGTTTTCCTTTTACTGCTTCTATTTCTTCAAGGGCAAAGGTAGACATAAAAAAGTTTAGTTACAACTAAATTTTAAGGTTTAACATAATTAATACAGAAATATATGACTGTATTTTTGACAAAAGTACAAATAAATGATGAATGAAGAATATATTAAATAAAGAATTCTTTTAAAGGCTAATGATAAAATAGAAGGCCGGGATGACGGAGGGGGTAACGAACACCATGTAGGGACACACCATGGTGTGTCCGGTTTGCGGTTCGCGGGATGACAGGAGGGAGGAGATCCTTCACGATGCTCGGGATGACAGGGGCCATATTATTCATTCACCATTCATAATTAATCATTCATCTTTCGCCATGAAAGATTTTTACCGTGGAGGAAAATGGGGACGGGAGATAATTTGTTGCGTTTTATTTGGCAGATATTTATTTTTTGTATAATTTTATGGCAAAAATATAAAACTTTAAAGGTTATGAACTATGAAAGCTATTGAAATGAACATTCGCGACGAGAGACAAACCCCTGTAACCGGTGCCACCTACGAACCGCCTCTGATAGAAGTGCTGGAGGTGGAGATTGAAAAAGGATTCAGAAACTCTATCGAAGGATTCGAAGAGGGAGAAGAACAGAACTGGTAACCTGCATTAATACCGTATGTCATGAAAACGAAATTGATACTTTCAGGATTCATCCTGGCTGCCTGCTCCTTCCTGCTGGGAGGATGTGTGGAAGAAATGCCGGGAGCACAGGGAACACCGAAGACCTTGAACGAGATTCATGGGACGATGTCTGAAGCCGTCCGGACAAAGGCTTATCTGACGGAAGGGAACGACGTGAGATGGGAGTACAGGGACAAAATCGGCGTATTCAGTGATCTGAATACGGAAATCGTGTCTTTTTCCTGCTATGCCTGCGACGAGAATGGAGGAGACTTCCACGCGGGTGGCCCCATTACCGGCAATACTTTCTATGCCGTCTATCCCTACGAAGAGACAATCCAGGTGGTAGGCGACAAAAAGATTTCCTTTGAGCTGAATTCTTCGCAGCGTTACGAGGAACACTCGTTCGACTCGTCCGGCTGCCCGATGGTGGCCACCAGTACGGACAAGGAATTCGCCTTCAGACAGACATGCGGACTGATCCGCATCAAGGTGAAAGGAACCATGACTGTCAGCGAAATCATACTGACCAGTAACGACGGTACGCCCATAGCCGGAGCGGGATTCATTGATTTCAAGGAGGAGGTGCCGTTGTTCCGGCTGGACGAAAACTCGGAAACGCTCGCAGACAGTATTTCCCTATGGAGCATAAAGCAGCTGAGCGAGGACGAGGAGACTTCCTTCTATTTCGTATTGCCCGTAATGACCCTTGAGAAGGGATTCAACATACGCATCATAGACTGGTCACAGTCCTGGCTGACGGTGACCATGAGCACCGACAAACCCGTAGAGATCAGACGCGCGGGCATCACTACGTTTACTACGGTGGACACGGAACACCTGCTGCAACAGGAAGAGGACGAGAACCGCGCCACCCTGATGGCTCTTTATGATGCCATGGGAGGACCTGGCTGGACCAAGCAGGGGAATTGGGGTACGGACGCGCCCTTGTCCGAGTGGGAAGGCGTCAGGACGGATGCCGGAGGAAGAGTCTACAGCCTGAATTTGGCCAACAACAATCTTACCGGGAGCATACCGAAGGAAATAGGAGACCTGGCCCAGTTGGAATTCCTCTATCTGAGCGGCAACCAGCTGACCGGCACCCTTCCGGCCGAAATAAGCCGGTTGGACAAGCTGCGTCGTATAGAAGTCGGAAGAAACCGCTTCTCGGGAGCGTTGCCGGCCGAACTGACATCCACGGCGTGGTGGCAGAAGTACGGATGGAACTTCGTCGACTCGAGTTTTCAGTTTGATTTTGACACCTACAATTTGTATATCCCGGACTTCACCTATCAGGGTATCAACAGCACCAGTTTTGTTCGGGGCAACAAGTACACGATCTACCATGAATGGTCCGCGGACGTGTTCTATGCCAACGGATCGCCCGCCCAGGTGATCCTGGCGGCTTACCAGCGCTACAAGAACCTGGGACTGAACGTCCTGGGGCTGTGTACGGATGCGGACGAGTTTCGGGAGGAGGCCTATGACTACATGACCAAATACGAGATGGAGTGGCCGGTCATCCTGGATGCCGATCCGTTTCTGGTGTGGAATTGTTTCGGATCGAGAAGACTCAACGTGGTGTACCTCTTTGATGAAAACGGGAAATTGCTGTATTACAACGGCCTGAACGGGGACGAGAACCTGATGCCGTTGCTGCAGGAATTGCTGGGCGAAGGTGAGTGGTACGAATCGACCGACCTCTCGGCCGACGGAAGATACCACGTGTTGCAGGAAGCGACGGTGCCGAACGCCAACGGCATCCGGGTGGTACTGATGGGAGACGGATTCTCGGACCGACAGATTCAAAGCGGACTTTACAGTGAGCTGATGAAGCAAACCATGGAGGCGTTCTTCCAGCAGGAACCGTTCTCCTCGCACCGGCAATATTTCGATGTCGGCTATGTGGACGTGGTGTCGAAGCACGAGATGGTGATGGAGGGGAATGAAACCGCGCTCGAATGCTACCTGGGGAGCGGAACCACCATCGGAGGCAATGACGAGACTTGCAGAGAATATGCCAAAAGCAGCGGCCTGACCACGGACAGCGAGCTGAACGAAACGCTGATCGTTGTGCTGGCCAACACGGTGGAGCACCACGGCACGTGCTATATGTACGGTGACTACCAGTATACGGGAGACTACGGAAGAGGACATGCCGTGGCCTACTTTACGCTGGAGGAACCCGGACTGATCAACGTGGGTACGGCCATACACGAAGCCGCGGGACACGGATTCGGGAAACTGTCCGACGAGTATGTGTCGTACTCAATGACGATACCTGATTACCGGAAAAACGACAACCTGAGGCTGAATGAAAACTTCGGGTGGTATAAGAATGTGGACTATACCGATGACGAGGCTGCCGTGGCCTGGAGCCGGTTCATCGCGGACGAGAGATATGCGGGCGAGAACATCGGCTTGTACCAGGGAGGTGACCGGTATGCGTTCGGCATCTGGCGTCCGACCCAGAACAGCATCATGAATGACAATACGGGTGAGTTTAACGCGCCTTCGCGCGAAGCCATCTACTACCGCATCCACAAGTTGGCCTACGGTGAAAACTGGGTGTACGATCCGGAGGAATTTATCGGCTGGGACCTGTCGAGGCAACGGACCACGACCCGTGCCGTGGCTTCGCCGACAAAGGAGGCGGAACTGACGGCTCCTCCCGTCGTCATGACCGGTCGTTGGCAAAACGGGCAGTTCGTACGGGAATAGTCCCCTTTTCATTTTCTTCTATATAATCTCTGCCGGTTGCAGGAAGCGGGGCATTCAGCCTTTTCCTTCCTGCACCGGCTTTTCTATTTATTCCACCTCTCCCTTTCCTTTTCGTTACGGTTCGCCGAGGGCCTCGACAATGAGGCGGACCTGGAGGGGGGTGTAGCACTTGGCACAGGGGGTGATGCCGGTGGCGAGGAGGCGCTCCGAAAGGCCGGGCTGGAGGGCGATCCAGCGGTTGAGCTTGCGGACGGCGGCTTTCTGGGTGGTATAGGGGCTGTAGAGCGAGGCGAGCTCGCTCTTGCTGTAACTGCGGATTTCGAATATCGGTTCCATTTTTATATTTCAGATTTCATATTTCATATTTGATATTTTATATTTTATATCTGATATTTGATATTTATTATTTGATTTCGTACTTTTCTTTTGCCTTGACGCAAAAGAAAAGATACCAAAAGAAAAGGTCAAGGGCTGAACCTCCGGGGCTACTCCGGAGCGCCTTTTGCTAAAAGGCAGGAACTCGCTACGCTCAAACAGCCTGCCTTTCCTGACGCAAAAGCCACTCCTCCGCTTCACGCCCCTCCGATTAGGCCCAAGCTGCGCAATGATTTGATATTTGATATTTCATATTTCATATTTGATATTTCATATTTGATATTTTATATTTAATCTTTGCCTTAAAGTTACTCATTTTTAGCGACTTGTGCAAGCGGTGGGGAGGGAATATGGTGCGGAAAGGTGTCATTGCGCGCCGGTGGGCGACGGTGGATGACGGAAGGGGAAATGGGGCGATGGGGAGGCGGTATCTTTGTAGAGGCTAAGGTTAAATGAAGAACATTTTAAATGAAGAATGAAGAATGATGACTATTCCTTAATGAAAAAAATCAGAAGTGGTTTTGAGCGAAGCTAATGAAGAATGATGCTAACCACTCACCGTTAAGCACTAATTTCATTTTCAATTTTCAATTCTCAATTCTTAATTAACATTAACCGCTAATTTAATTTTCAATTCTCAATTTTCAATTATCAATTATTATGGCCACAGCTTTGGTAGAGCGCATTCAGCGCAGAAAGTTTTTGGGTGACCCGGAGTCACCGATGGTATATGCATTGAAGCGGAAGAACCGCGATGCGAAGACGTATGACCTGGAACGGCTGGCCCAGGAGATAGAAGACCTGGGAGGCATGTCGGCCGAGGACGTGCTGCACGTGTGCAAGAGCCTCGTGCGCAACATCAAGCAGAAACTGGTGGACGGAAACACGGTGAAGCTGGACGGCTTCGGCATCTTTCGCACGACCTTTCACTGCATCGCGACCGAGGAGGAGAAGGACTGCACGGTGAAGAACATCGACAAGGTGAGGGTGCAGTTCCGCGTGGACAACGCCTTCCGCCTGGTGAACGACACGCTGGCCACCACCAAGGGTGCCCCCAACAACATGGTGTTCGAACTGGTGCAGGCCGACGGTACCACGACGTCGACAGGCGGCAGCGGCTCGGGCGGCGGTACCCAGGGTGGTGAGGACCAGGAGGGGAGTCCGCTTTAAATAGTGGTTAGTGGTTAGCGGTTAGTGGTTAGTGATGCTCACCGCTTACCGCTCACCGCTAACCAGTATGCACAAGCGATGGGATGGATCCCGCATCAAGTGCGGGATGACAAATGGAGGACAACGCAGGGCGGACGCACCATGGTGCGTCCCTACCGGCGGGGAATGTCCGCTAACTGATGATTGTTTACTTTTTAAATTTAAATTCAATGGAAGAGACGAAGAAGAAGAATGTGTGGGGCATTGTGCTCAAAGTGATTATCACGGTGGCTACGGCTTTGGCCGGGGTCTTCGGAATTGCATCGTGCATGGGGAGATGAGGACCATCACGCTGATCATTATCCATTGCTCTGCCACCCGCGAGGGGCAGAGCTTTGGCTTTGAACAATGCCGGGAAGACCACATCCGGCACCGGGGATTCAAGGACATCGGCTACCACTACTACATCACCCGCGACGGAACCGTGCACAACGGACGGCCGCTGGAACAGGTGGGGGCGCACTGCCGGAACCACAACCGGCACAGCATCGGCATCTGCTACGAAGGGGGACTGGACGCGCAGGGACGGGTGGCGGACACGCGCACGCCCGCACAGAAGGACAGCCTGCAGCGGCTGGTGGCGGAGCTGGAGGAACGCTTCCCACGGGTGCTGGTGGTGGGGCACCGGGACTTGAATCCGGGGAAGGGGTGTCCGGGATACAATGTCATGCATGAAATGTGTAGGGACGCACCAAGGTGCGTCCGGCGTGAATCTTGATGGCGTGCCCCATATAAATAGAGGAGGTAAAGAAGTATCGGCTTTACCTCCTTTACTTCTTTACCTCCTCTACCTTCTGTTATTTTACAACATTACTTGCTCTTTTTCTGCTTGTTGTCGGCTTCGAAGCCATAGCCGTAGCCGTAACCGTAGCCATAACCGTAGCCGTAGCCGTACTTGCGGCCGTAGCTGTTCTTGCGCTTGGACATGTCGATGCCATTGATGACGGTGGCCAGCTTCGGGAAGAGCTTCTGGTCGCGCAGGACGTTGATGTAGCCGTAGGCAACCTTCGGCGTGACATCGGCCCGGCAGACGTAGACACAGAGGTCGGCCACACGTCCGATGATGGCGGTATCGGTCACCATGCCGATAGGGGCGGTGTCCAGCAGGACATAGTCGTAACGTTCCTTGAGCTGGTCGATGGCACGGTCGAGGACATCGCGGGCCACCAGCTCGGTGGGGTTGGGCGGAATGGAACCGCCGGGCAGGATGTCGAGGTTGGGGCTGACGTGGCTGTGCTGGATGAGGTCGGAGAGCTGGACGTGGTCCGGATCGCTGAGATAGCTGGTGATGCCCTGCGTGTGGCGGCTCAGGTTGAAGACCTTGTTGAGACCGGGCTTGCGGATGTCCATGCCGACAATGATGACCTTCTTGCCCAGATAGGCCAGGCTGACGGCGGTGTTGCCGGCGATGAAGGACTTGCCTTCGGAGGGCTGGCTGGAGGAGAAGAGAATGACTTTCTGCCCCTTCTCGAGCATGAAGAGGAGGTTGGTGCGCAGGCCGCGGAAGGTCTCCTCCATGACGTCGTTCTTGTTCTCGCGGACCACGATGGCGCCTTCGCCCTCCACCTTCTTGCCCTTGGTGGACATGGGAATCTCGCCGATGATGGGGACGCTGGTGATGCGCTTCACGTCGCTGCGCTTCTCAATCTTATACTTGAGCAGGTCGACCAGGTAGATGAAGGCAACGGGGATGCCGAAGCCCAGGACAAGGGCCACCAGCATGAACATCTTCTTCTTGGGAGAAACCGGCGCCGGATCGGCCTGGGCGTCTTCGATGAGACGGCCGTTGTTGGCAGTGGCAGCCAGGGTGATGGCGTTCTCCTCACGCTTCTGGAGCAGCATGGTGTAGAGGGCGGCCTTGAGTTCCTGCTGGCGGGAGATGGTCATGAACTCCTTCTCCTGCAAGGGGGCGTTGCTGATGCGGCCTTCGAACTTGGAAGCCTGGCGGGCCAGGTCGGAGCGGGTGATGCGCAGACCGTCGAGCACACTGTTGACGGTGGTGAGCACCGTGCGGCGCATGGCGTCAATGCCGGTGTTCATGTTGACCACAGCGGGGTTGGTCTCGCTGGACGTGCGCAGCAGGCGCTGGCGCTCGATGATGAGGGTGTTGTACTGCTCGATGACGGAGGTGAGGTTGGCATCGGCATAGCCGACGTTGGCGGGCAACACTTCGTTGCGGTTGTCGGGATTGTCGATGTACTGCTTGAGGTAGGTGACGAGGCTGATCTGGTTTTCGTTGGCCACCCGCTGCTGTTCGTAGCGCGAACTCTCCTGCAGGGCCTGCTGGGCGTCGCTGGTGATGTCGGTGAGACCGGCACGCTGCTTGAAGGCGGCCAGCTCGCTCTCGGTGGTGCCCAGCTCGGCGTTGATGATGGCGATGCGCTCGTCGATGAACTCGGCGCTCTTGCGGGCCACTTCGTTCTTCTCGTCGTTGGTGTCGCGGTTGTAGAAGGCCACCAGGCAGTTGATGAAGTCGACGGCACGTTGGCGATGGGTGTCCTGCACGGAGACGTTGGCAATGGTCGTGGTCTTGGAGGCCGCTTCGACCGACAGACGGCCGCAATAGCCGTTGGCCGCAGCCGTCGGCGTGATGACGGTGGCGCGCAGGTGGAGGTCTTCGGTGGCGGGATGGAGGCTGTCGGTCTGCAGGGAATCGTTGGGCATGAAGCTGAGGACGCCGACGGGCGTGGGAAGCACGGCGGGCAGGGCGGAAAATTCCTGCTGGAGCTCCACTTCATCGGATTCGGGTCCGGTCTGGTAGCGGGCACGGACGGTGAGGACGCCCTGGGGCGTGTAGCGCATGTCGACACGGACCGGAGCGGGAAGCTTGTCGGCTTCCTCGGCCGTCATGTAAAGACGGACGGGAGCCTCGCGGTACAGGGGCAGGTCGTAGCCGAAGGTGCGGGCCTGGGACGTCTGGATGTAGAGGCCCAGGTGGCTGACCACCTTCTTGACAAGCGTGCGGGACTGCAGAATCTCGATCTCGTTGTCGAAATTGTTGGTCATGGAGAACATGCCGAAATCGGTCATGGCCGCCAGGGCATTGTTGCCGGACGCGCTGTTCTTCTGCTCTTCCTTGATGAGCATGGCGGCGGACACGTTGTAGACGGGCGTCTGGAAACGGAGGTAGAGATAGCAAACGACGAGACACCCCACGATGCTGGCGACAAACCAGGGCCAGTAGGGCAGGTACTTGAGGACCAGGGCCTGTAGGTTGAAGGAATCTTCACCGGAGGACTCGTTGTCCAGCAGGAACTGGTCGTCTATGACTGTTGTTTTATCTTCTTTCATGATGAGAAAACGGAGTAATGGTTAATGATTAATGGTAAATGGTTAATAGTGAATGATGAAGGGTCAGCGCAGGATGTTGACCAGCAAGCTGGCGATGGACACCAGGATGGACACGGCACTGAACCACAGGGTGGTGCTGGAACCGATGTCGGAGTTCTTGGCCTTGGTCTGGTTGGGGGTGACGTAGAGGACGTCGTTCTGGCGCAGGTAGTAGTAGGGCGAGAGCACGAGGTCGGCCTTGTTGAGGTTGAGGGTAATGATCTCGCGCTTGCCGTTGGCATCTTCGCGGATAAGTTTGACGTTGTCGCGGACACCGTAGACGGTGAGGTCGCCGGCCATGGCGAGAGCTTCGAGGATGTTGACCTTCTCGTTGGATACCGTGAAGGTGCCGGGACGGGCCACTTCGCCGAGGACGGATATCTTGTAGTTGGCCATGCGGACGTTGACAATCGGGGTTTCCTTGAGGTAGGGTTTCAGACGTTCGCGGATGAGATCCTCGGCCTCGTTCTTGGTGAGCCCCACCACGTGGAGGCGGCCGATGACGGGAAAGTCGATATCGCCCGAGTTGCTCACCAGATACTGCTGCAAAGCGGGTTGGGAGGTGGTATAATTATTGCTCAGGGCCACGTTGATGGGCGTCTGCATGGTGAGGTTGAAGGGCGCCGACGCCTGTGGGTCGGTGGTATTGACGGTGATGGTGAGCAGATCCTTGGGCATGATCTTGGCATCGTAGAGCGGCAGGGTGTCGAGGTACTGGTTGACGACGTCGGGGTTCTGCAGGTAGGGCACATTCTTGTAGGAGGTGCAGGAGGCCAGCCAGCCGGCGGCCAGGACCAGCAGCAGGAGGGGACGCAAAAGTCTGTTCATATTTTTCTCTTGTTAATCGGTTTATCAATAAATAAGGGTGTTGAACAATCAGGGGGGACGGGTCAGCGTCCGAAAAGACGGGACAGAAACCCGCGGCGGCGGGGAGGATCGGCGTCCTCGTCCTCGTAGCGGCGCAAGAGGTCTTCGTAGCTGAGCCGGTGGTGGATCATCTCGTAGATGGTGCCCCAGTCAGGCAGGCCGCCCAGGTTGCGGTCGTCGATGAAGACGTCGGCCTTGAGCTTGCGGGAGAAGTGGTTGTTGCGCTCCTGCTCTTCCTCGGGGTAGTCGCGGTTGACGGCATAGAACTCGAGGCCGCGGGAACGGCAGAACTCAAGGGCTTCGTCCAGCAGACGGCCTTCGCGGACGGTCCAGAGAATGAGCTTGTGACGTTCGGCACTCAACTTCTTGAGCGTCTCGATGGCGAAAGGAAGCTCGCGACCGATCTGCGGGTAGCGATGCTCGACAATGGTTCCGTCAAAGTCAATGGCTATAATCATAATTCGTTTAATGCTGTATGGACAGGGTCTATGTTTAATTTGGCGGCAAAGTTAGCCAAAAAAAATGGAAAACGAATGTTTGTCACCCTAAATCTGAACTTAATTGTTTATTTTTGTGCCCGAAATCCATGTAAAAGGATAAAAAAATGAACCAAACGATCAAATATGGAATAGTGGGCGGCTGCCTGTGTCTGCTCACCCTGAACGGAGCGGCCCAGCAAACGGAAAAGGCCGGTGTGAAAAGTTTTGTGGAATTCGGTACGACGGTGCATGCGGGCGACTGCACGCCCCTGTGGCAGGTGAGCAACCTGCAGGGGCTGGGCAGCCTGGAGAACAGTGCCTACCTGCGCAGCGGCTTGACCTACCGCGACCGCTGGGGACAGTGGAACGTGGAAGGCGGACTGGACCTGGTGGGGGCAAAAGGGACACCCTCGGGGGTGCAGCAGGCCTACGGGGACTTCCGGTACAAATGGCTGGGCATCCTGGTGGGGGCGAAGGAGATGAACGCCCCGCTGATGAACGCGGAGCTGAGCAGCGGCGAAATGACCTGGAGCGGCAACGCGAAGCCCATCCCCCAAGTGATGGTGGGGCTGCCGGACTACGTGTACCTGCTGCCCCGGCTGGCCATCCGGGGAGAGATAAGCTACGGATGGTTTACGGACGGGAACTGGCTGGACCGGCATGCGTCGGTGGAAGGATACCACTACGTGAAGGGCATCAAGTATCACCACAAGGAGGGCTTCGTGCGCATCGGGGTGCCGGGCGGACGCTGGCAGCTGGACTTCGGGATGACGATGGACGTACAGTTTGGTGGAACACGAATATCGAAAGATGGGGAACAGGATATGGGGAACAAACTAAAAAACTATTGGAAAGCCTTGATTCCGGCAGCTGGTGATGAAAGTGTTTCGTCACATGAATCCTTGTTCTATCAGGGCAATACCGTAGGCTCGGAGCAGATACGAGGCACATACCGCGGGAATCGGGTGGAGGTGAGCCTCTACCTGGACAACTTCTTCGAGGACTTCTCGGGCATGGGCAAGCTGAACGGCTGGGACGGCCTGTGGGGCGTGGAGCTGAAGCTGCCGCGCTGCAAAGCCGTGGAGAACGTGGTGCTGGAGTACCTGCAGACCACGAACATGAGCGGCCCCCTGCACGGACTGCATGATTCCGGCCAGGGACCGGTGCAGAAGACGGGAGGAGGAGATAATTATTATAATAACGGGATGTATCACAGTTGGTCGCACTGGGGCATGGCGAACGGAAACCCGCTGCTGCGGGCACCCATCTACAACGAAAACGGAATCATGCAGTTCATTTATGACCGGGTGAAGGCTCTGCACGCGGGCTGGCGGGGACAGGTGGCGAAGGACTGGCGCTACACGGCGAAGCTGACCTGGAGCCGTACGTGGGGATGTATAGCGAAACCCACGCTGGACATCCTTCACAATGTGTCGGCCTATGTGCGGGTGGACTATGCGCCCGAACGGCTGGCAGGATGGAAGTTTGACGCGTCGCTGGCCCTGGACCGCGGAGAAATCTACGGAGACAATGCGGGCTTCCAGCTGCGGGTGCGGAAGGATTTCTGAGCAGGAACGGAGCGGACGGTCAGCGGGAGGGACGCTTCTCGATAAAGCCGACGGGGATGGCCACGTGGGCACAGCCGAGGAGGTCGAGGCGGATGAAGACCTGGTGATGGCCTTCGAGGGTGATGAGCTCGCCTTCGAGACCGGCCAGGGGACCCTTGATGACACGGATGGGGTCGCCCGGCGCCAGAGGCGTGGAGCTGAAGGTGACGGCCTCGGGGCTGTAGTCGAGCATGAAACGGAACTGACGGAGCTGCTCGTCGGGGATGACGGCAGGCTCGTGCTGTCCCCTCAGCACCAGGTAACGGGTAGCGGCACCCAGGGTGAGGGCCTGACGGCGCTCGGAGGGGGTGACGTGGACAAAGACAACCAGGGGGAGCACCAACTGCTCCATCTTCTTGAGGCGGTCGCTGTAGCGGCGGGTCACGGTCTGCACCGGAACGTAGCTCTCGATGCCCATGGCCGCCAGACGCTGGGCCGTCTTGCGCTCCATGCACGACTTGACGTAGAGCACCAGCCACTGACGCGGGGCCGGCGCAGCCTGGGGGGGAGGAACGGCGGACTTCATCTCAATACGCCTCTTTTTCGCCGTGGATGGCATTTTTGACAGTCTTGTAGATGATGAAGAGGTCGAGCATGGGAGTCCAGTGCTCGATGTACCAGATGTCGAGCTTGACGCGGCCTTCCATCTGCCAGAGCTCGCTGGTCTCGCCGCGGAAGCCGTTGACCTGGGCCCAGCCGGTGATGCCGGGCTTGACGAGGTGGCGCACCATGTACTTCTCGATGATGTGGGAGTATTGTTCGGTGTGCTTCAGCATGTGGGGACGCGGACCGACGACGGACATGTCGCCGCGGAAGACGTTGATGAACTGGGGCAGCTCGTCGATGCTGGTCTTGCGGATGAACTCGCCTATCCGCGTCTTGCGGGGATCATGGAGCGTGGCCTGCAGGCGGTCGGCATCGGCATTGACCCGCATGGAACGGAACTTGTAGCACCAGAACTCACGGCCGTTGAGCCCCGTACGCTTCTGCCGGAAGAAGACCGGACCGGGCGACGAGAGCTTAATGGCGGCGCCTATGATGAGGTAGACGAACGGGAAGACGGTGCACAGGAAAAGCCCCGAGAACAGAAGGTCGAAGCAACGCTTGACGAAGCGATTGAAGGGATCGGCCAGGGGTTCGTGGCGGATGGCCAGGACCGGAACATTGCCCAGCAGCTCGAAATACATGCGGCGCTTGAGGTAGTTGCGTACGCTGGGAACGCTGTAAAAATGCATGAAATGGTTTTCACAGTAGTTGATGACGGGCAGAATCTGCTGTCCGTAGGAAGAGGACAGGCCGCAGAACACCATTTCGGCCGGGTGCTCCTGAAGCCAGGGCAGAATGGAGTCTACGGTACCCAAAAATGGTACTTCTTCCGGATAGACACGGGAAGAGGACGGAGCGAAATATCCCAGAACGCGGAAACCATAGGAGGAATCGCGGGAAATGGTCTGGTAGAGATCCTGCATGTTTTCGTCGGTGCCGATGAGAATGACGCTGCGGGAGTTGCCGCCACGGCTGCGGTAGCGCTTCAAGGCGGAGCGGCAGGCCAGGCGGAAGGCGGTCAGGCAGACGAAAAACGAGAGGTAGAACACGAGGAAGAAACGCAGCGAGAGTTGTCCGAAATCGGCCAGCGAGAAAAGGGTGCAGAAGACCAGGGCATGCAGGACGACGTTGCGGACGGCCCGGCGTATGATGTGGTCGGGGCGCACAATGCGGTGGTAGAGGATGACGCCATGGGAATAGTTGCAGACCAGATAGACCAGATTGAGCAACACCAGAATCTGGGGAATGGAGTCTACAAAAACGAATCCTAACGTGTTTTTGCTGAACACATGGCAAAGTAACAGGAACAGGAGGTTGAGGATGCAAAGGTCACCCAGAATGATTCCCCCTTTCAAAAGCTTGTTTGTCTGTAAGCTTTGTTTCATCTGAACTATAGTTGTTAAAGTTGGTTGTCTCGTTCTCCGGCAACGGACGATTGCGTTGAAAACGCTGCAAATATAAGTATTTTTTTATTGCAAACGAAAAAATACCGAAGATTGTTCTGAAAAAGAAATTGACAGAGCGGAATGAACCAACATGAACCATCGATGGGCGGCCGAAACGGGGAAGAACCGGGAGGGGAGGAAAAACAAAAAAGAGCTGTCTCAAATTTTTTATTTTTGAGACAGCTCCCTTCAGAACTTATGCAGCTGCATCAGAACGCGACGTTGAAGCCCAGGCTGACATTGCTGTTCATGTGGTTGATGGGGATGTACTGCTTGCTGACTTTTCCAATCAACTGGTCCATGCCGACGAACAGGTTAAAGCCTTTGGGATGGAAATTGACAATCCAACCCATGGAGGAACCGACATTGGAAACGGCACCGTTGATGCCGGCAGAGAACCAGCTGAGCGGAGCTATGTTGGCTGACAGGCGGCCTTCGGCCAGCGTGTAGGGCCCGTTGAAGCGGGTGGAGGACAGCAGACCGAAAGACAGCCGCTTGTACATGGGCAGGGCATATTCGACGCCCAGGTTCAGCGTGGCCGACAACATGCGGGTCAGGCTGCCGCCGGCAGACTGGCGGTGGAAGCTGGCGAAGTCTTCCAGGTCATCGGTGAGGCGGTCCAGCTGGCTGTTGAGGGAATTGGGGTCGTCATCGCCCATCTCGGAGTCGACGGCAATGTTCTGGAAACCGTTGAACTCCCAGGAAGAATTGGCGGTAGAGGCCTGGGTGTTGTTGCTCCAATTGATGAAGCCAAAGTCCTTGAGAGCAGCCGAAACGGTCAGGTTGTCCATGACTTTGTAGGTGGCACCCAAATCGACGGCCAGACCGAAGCCGGTCAGACCGGGGTTGTTCACTTCGATGTTGTTCCAGTCGACCAGGTCCTTCTGGCTGTCGGCGCTGGTCTCCTTGCCGCTCTCGGCCTTGGTGGGGATGCTGAGACCCTTGAGCGCGGCATTCATCTCGCCATTGGCCTTTACCATCCATTTGTCTTCGGCCAGCGTTACGCTCATGTCGTTCATCTTGACGTCGACATAGGCTCCGCCCAGCAGGAACTTGACTTTGGCACCTACGCGAAGCTTGTCGCCGATGTTGCGGGAATGGCCCAGGGCAATCTCAATGTAATTGCTTGAGTTGATGCCCAGGTCCTGCAGGTCGTATGTGGAAGAGGCGCCTTGCTGCCCCAGCTTCATGAACTCGAACAGCTCGTAAGGCAGATTGGCATAGGTGTTGGAACGCAGGCCGATGTCAATGGTGTTGAAGCCGCCCCAGGCCTTGAAACCGGCAGAGAGGAAGGAGAGGTTGACGGAAGCGCCGATGCGGTTGTTGTCTTTCAGACCTCCGAGAAACTCTTCTGCGCTGACACTGCTGTTCATGAACGTCGTGAGCTGGCCGTTCTTGTAAGGAAAGAGGAAGCTGCCCAGGCCGACGTTGCCACGGGTACCTATATTGATGTTGCCTAAAACGGGAATGCTGAAATAGTTGTGGTCGTTGTCGAAAGCCGGATTGAGCTGGTGGGCAAATGTGTAGCCGTCAGTGAAATAACCCGAATTCAGACCTTGGGCCGAAACCTTGGCATTCAGGCCGGCCGTGATGGCTATAATAATGCAAATAATATATTTTTTCATATCGGTAATTGTTCAGTATGTGTAAGTGGTTGTTAATTCATGTCTATCGTGATGCCGTCCGTTACCTTCAGGACAATATTGGTGAGCTGGAGCGTCTGGTTCTCGTTCAGCGTGATGCCCTGTGCGGCGGAAGAGGCGGCTGCCTCCACGCGGTAGCTCAGACCGTCCAGCTTCTTCAAGCCTCCGTTTTCCGACTTCAGCCGGATGGTGAGGGCGGAACTTGTCTCGCTGTCGCCATTGCCGGCAGCAATGGTTCCGGTAACTTCTGCCGTGACATCGGTAAGCGGCTGGCCCTGCTTGTCAATGGCTTCGACGGTCATCTTCATGTCCAAAGGTATCTTGTTGAGGGCTTCCAAAGTGATTTCGGCCTGGCTCATGTCCAGCTTCTCGATGTCTCCGGCCCATCCGTCCATGGTGTCGCGGTAGATGATCCGGCTGCCTTCGTTGAACTGGAGGGGCGCATTGAACTCGTAATGGGAATCTACCTGGAAGTCTTTGCCGATCTCAATGTCGACAGGCTGCTGTATGGCAGTGGCGGTGATGTCTTCGATGCGGATTTCGTCCGGTATCTGTTCGATGATGTCGTTCAGGTTGGGCACGGTGACATAGCTGTCGGCCTGGATGCCGGTGGCATCGGCTGACTGATGGATGCAGATGACATAGTCGGTGGCATGGGCAGGAATGAGGATGCGTCCGGAATTGTCGGTGTCGCTACCCAAGGAAACGGTGCTGATGGCCGTACCGTTCTTGATGCCGGTCATGGTACCCATGAAATTGATGTCGGCCGGGCTTTCGTTGGTGACCTTGAACAGGATGCGGGGATCTGTCATGTGAATTCTGACTTCGTCGTCCTGCAGGAAATCGGGAAGATTGTCAATCGTGATGGGGTCAATGGAAAGGCTGACCTGAGGATTGACGACGGCATTGACTTGGGTCAGGCTGATGTTCCGGATCTCGATGCCGGACACCAGACTGAGCGAAACGCTGTTGCCGCCATCGAAACTGGCAGTGGAGATGGTGGCCTCACCGTCGACGGTGATCTGGTCGCTGATGCTGAAGTTGCCCGGACTGACCAGACCCTGGTCGGGATGACCGGAGAAGTCCATATAGGCAATCCGCAGGTCGAAGGATTTCCCGCTTGTACGGCTTACGGGAACGTCCGTTGTGAATGTAAGGATGTGGGAATCCCTGATTTCACAGATATCTGTATCTGTGGTGGCCAACGTCATGTATTCCGGAAAAATCATCTGGAACCCTTTTCGGATGACCAGTTCTTCTACGTTGGTATCGTCCGTCAAGGAGAGAAGCAGTTGGGAATCCATCGTGAAATAGGCGTTGTTGAGCTGAACGAGGTCGGCTGTAACGTCGTTTTTCGATATATTAAAAGAGGTGACCTCATGGAAAGGCTGCTCGGTAGCCATCGCACCGGCAACACTCGGCTCATAGGGGAAATTCAGCCGGCAATCGGCCTTTTCAATCTGAATGTCACTTCCGTCAATGTTGACTGGAGATACCTGGACGGTCGTGTGAGTAGGATTTCCGGATTTGATCAAAGAATAATTTCCATTTTCATCGGCCTGAATGATGCTGTTGTCGTCCAAGTCGAAGATTTTCTTCAGGGTGATGACATCGCGCACGGTGTCCTGTTTTTTGATCCCGAAGGAACCGAATTTCGTACGCAGGTTAAAAAACAGGCGATCGAATGCCTGGTTGTTGAGGGGTCGGTATATCTGGTAGATGCGGGAATCCTTGAAACGGGAAGTCGAGCCGGAAAACCATTCCCAGTTGCCGTAATGTCCCATCAGGAGGATAAAACAGGTGTGCCCTTTCTCCATCAGCGTGTCTACCAGTTCGGGATTTTTCAGGAAAGCCCGGCGTTGTAACTCTTCGAGGGAGATGTGGGCGAGCTTGATCGTCTCGACCACGTAGTCGGCGAAGTGATGGTAGAACTCGCGTTCCAGCCGGCGCAGTTCGGTGTCCGATTTATCGGGAAAAGAGGCTTTCATATTTTGCCTGACG
>ENA-OOWN01001041-OOWN01001041.1-human-gut-metagenome-genome-assembly--contig:-NODE-1041-length-21945-cov-2.846962_pt1 | contig 21945 bp, 17 predicted proteins | sample MGYA00241406_ERZ501319 | MGnify/ENA primary metagenome ERZ501319 (study PRJEB25962, sample SAMEA2042734) | human gut metagenome | biome: human gut; feature: human-associated habitat; material: faeces... | reverse complement strand
TTCGAACCCCCGGTACGGTAACCCGTACGGCAGTTTAGCAAACTGCTGGTTTAAGCCACTCACCCACCTCACCGTTCTGTAATCTGTAATGTGGGAGGCAAAAGTATAGCAATTTTCCCAATTTCCAAAATTTATTCGTTCAAAAGACTCTTCTTTAAGCGGCATAGATAATAGGGCGAGACTCCCAAATAGCTGGCAATTACCCTCATTGAGACATTCTTGATGATATCCGGTCTGTTCTTAATTTTTGCCAGGTCTCTGATTTTCCTATTGCCGTTGGTAAACCGGCAATAATGCTTTTTTGCACATAAATCAGAATTTATGTGTAAGTTTGCAAACATAAAATGTTAATCTGAAGAAATATGAAAAAGCATCTGATTCTTGTACTTGCCGTTGCATCTCTGACAGTACTGGCAAGTTGCGAAAAAGAAAATGGCGTCACAGACACCAATCCCAGAATCACAATTAACGAAAATGAGACAGCTCTTCCGCCTACAGGAGGTACTGCAAGCATCAGTTACGAGATCGTCAATCCGGCAGAGAACGGAGAGTTGAAAGCCGAACCCACCGTAACCTGGATGAGCGGATTCAAAGTCTCAGAAACAAGGATATCATTCGCTGTCGAGGCCAACAGCACAGGAGCAAGCCGTCCAGGCATCATAAAACTTACCTACACCTATGGAGACTCTCTCAGCACTACCCTGGATGTTAATGTCACACAGGAGTCCATGCAGGAGGGAGATGTGGCCACCCCGATTATTGAATTCAACGAAGATCCCGTCAATCTGCCGTCAGTCGGAGGTAATGGTGAGATTACCTATACTGTTGTCAATCCCGTCACAGGAGCCACTGTCACAGCCGAACTGGATGACCATACTATTGACTGGCTGTCAGGATTCAACTGCGATACTTATGGCGTGATAACCTTTGACGTGGCTCTCAATGAGAGCATTGAAAGCAGATCTGCTGTAGTAAACATCAATTATAATTATGGGGATCAGTCCATCTTCGAGCAGGTAAGCGTCATCCAGGCAGGAGTCAACACATACGATTCCCAAATGACCTACATGTATCTGAAAAACACCGGTGCAGTTTCTACAAGAGACAGTTATAATTTCATGCTCAAACTTTCCGAACTGCCCATAGACGAATACGGCAATCTGGATAACAAGGGTACAGGATACCAGCTTGACCTGTACTCTAAAGACAACAATGCTGCCCCCACTGCCGGTACTTACACAGTGGACATGAACAACTCCACGGATCCAGAGACTATTGGATACTATTCGTCATTTGCGATTATTGACGGAAAGTCTATAACATTTACCGGAGGCTCGATTACTATCAGCTACGAAGGGGACAATATCAGCATAACCGGTACATTGACTGATGTCAACTACTCTATCCACAACATATCCTATACCGGAGTCCTCGAAGATGAGGAAGAAGATGAGGGTATCTCATGCCTGACAGAGGATTACACTGTGGACCTCTCGACAGCCACCGCAACATACAAATACATTGGTGACATGCCCCCGGGATGGCAGTTTGAGTTCATACCCGAAGGCGGAGAAGGAGACGGAATATTCATTGAACTGTACGCAACGGCAGCAGACGGAGCGAAGTTTCCGACCGGAACATTCAACGAAGCACCGGATATCTGGTCAAGTACAGGTTTCTATCCCGGAAAAGTATCATATGGAATGCCTCAGGGGACCATGTACTACAAATATGCCAACGGATGGAAATCCGGAGAGTGGGCACCTGCGATAACCGGTGAACTGACCATCACCGACAATGGAGACGACACCCACACATTCACTTTCTCCTTTGAGGACGACGAGGGCCATACATGGTCAGGAACATGGACCGGAACTGTATGGGAAGCCATGTAACATTTATGAATGGAGGAATCCACCTGATAGGAGCTGTCTCACCAGGCAGCTTCTATTTTTTAAATACAATCAACAATGCATGAAAATTGCCATCGGACTGTCGTTGAAGTAAAGGGATGGCCGGAAAGAGTGGCCAGGGACGCCGGGATACTGTCGCTGGGATCTTGTTTTTCCACAGAGATGGGGAGCAGACTTGCGGAAGAGGGCTACGGGATATGCTCCAATCCGTTCGGTGTGCTCTATAATCCGGCGTCCATAGCCAATTCGATAGACTTTCTGGCGCACGGCAGGATTTTCACGGACAGCGACGTAGTCCCGCGGAATACCAACCCTGTAAGGGCCGGACATACAGTCGGGCCTCAGCCGGGCCACAGACCCATTGCTCCGGACGGAGACGGATATGTGTCGTTCTACCACCACGGCTCGTTCACCAGAAAGTCCCCGGAGGAGTTTCTCCTCAATGCCAATACCTCCTTGGCCGCAGCCTCCTCAGCTTTCAGGAAAGCCAAATGGATAATGGTCACTTTCGGAACATCATGGGTATACCGGCACATAGAACGGGACATCATCGTGTCCAACTGCCACAAGCACCCGGCATGGGAATTCCGGCGCGAACTGCTGACCGTGGAAGATATCACCGACAGATGGGACGACATCGTAAAGGCTTTTCCGGACAAGCACTTCATCTTCACTGTCTCGCCCATCCGCCACAGGAAAGACGGAATGCACGGCAACCAGATATCCAAGGCCATACTCCTGCTGGCTGTCGAGCATATGGTCAGCGCATTCCCCAACACGCATTACTTTCCGGCCTACGAGATTGTCCTGGACGAACTGCGTGACTACTCCTGGTACGCCGACGATCTCGTACATCCATCTTCTGAGGCTGTCAGTGCCGTCTGGGAAAGATTCCGCACATCAGTTCTTTGAATGGAGGGTAATAAAAAAAGTTCCGGTGAAGCCATACAGCCTCATCGGAACTTTTTTGTCCTTTAACGGTCTGCGCCAGGTTATTTGCGTTCACCGAGCTTACTGTCCAGCATCAGAAGACCGGCCTCGCCGGCTTTCTGGACCTTCTCGTAGATTGAGAGCGTAGTAGCCTCTTCCTCCACCTGCTCGCGGATATATCCCATGAAGAAATCCTCGGAAGGTTTGTCCTTCTCCTCACGGGCGATGTCCACGATCTTGTCAATCAGGGATGTCACGTGGCACTCGTGCTCATATACGTGCTTGAAGACTTCCTGAACGCTGCCCCAGCCCTGAGGAACCACGTCCACCATGCTGACCTTGGCTGTACCGCCTCTCTTCTGAAGGAACGAAGCCATATCGTATGCATGTCCCAACTCTTCCTGAGACTGCCTCTTCATCCAGTGTGACAGTCCGTCATAACCCTCTTTCTCAAGATAGAAAGACATGGAAAGATAGAGGTTTGCCGACCACATCTCGGCAATTATCTGATCATTGATCGCATTCTGTAATTTTTCGGTAATCATAACTTTAAATTTTAAAATTTCTGACTTATGCCTCTGCAAATCCGATACCACGGCAGTATGTGCGGACATAATGTCACCAATATGTCACAAGATCGGGACACTTCGTCAATAAATCGCGACATTGTTGATAAGCGGGCACGCATAGGAATCCAGAATATTGAAGCGCACCTCAGAAGCCTTGACCGCAGGAAAACGCATGATACGCTTATAGCCTATGGTGGTTCCGCGGCACACCTCCTTCCACTCTCCGGTACCTGCCAGCCTGCACTCGACACTGAACTCCTTTACCCTCTGACCCAGAGGTATATACTCCTGAATCATCACGGAGCTGACCTCTCTGTCCCTGCGGAAATACACTGTAAAGGAGGCCGAGGTCACGCTGTCATCGGTGGCCCAATAAGTCGAATAGCGGCCATCCACCGCATTAGCGGCGGCATACTTGGGAGAGTTGGCCCGGACTGACTCGGAATAGGCCCGCGACATCTTGGCATAGTCGGCGTGGAATGCCTCCGTACGGGCATCGCGGAACTCCATCAGACGCGCCGAATCGACGGGGCTGATACGTCCGCTGCGGTCGGGAGGGACATTGAGCAGCAGGTTGGCGTTACGTCCTACCGACGCATAGTATATCTCCATGAGCTCGTCCACGCTCTTGAGCAGGCTGTCAGTCGAAGGGGAGTAGAACCAGCCGGGACGGATGGACACGTCGGCCTCGGCGGGAACCCACTTTGTTCCATGGACATTGCCGCAGTTGAGGGTATCACGCGGCGGAGCCAGACGCCCCGGGGCAAATCTGGCGACATCCAGCCGCGACCAGTTGGTCTCTCCGGCATATCCACGTTCATTGCCCACCCAACGGCACCCCGGTCCCACATCACTGAAAATCACCACATCCGGCTGAATAGTCATTGCTGTTGAGTTGAAATACTTCCACCTGTAAGTACTGGGAGCATCTCCCTGACGGTCATCTGCACCGTCAAACCATAGTTCAAATACATCACCGTATTCACTGAGCACCTCGGATATGGTACCGGCAAACACCTCGTTGTAACGCTCAGTTCCGTATACCGGATGATTGCGGTCCCATGGAGAGATATACACGCCGAACTTCAGGCCGTATTTGTCACAGGCCTCTGACAGCTCACGCAGCACATCCCCTTTTCCATTCCGCCATGAGCTCTGAGCTACGGTATGACGGCTGTACTTGCTGGGCCACAGGCAGAAGCCGTCATGATGCTTGGCTGTGAGGATAATGCCCTTCATTCCGGCCTCGCGGGCTATACGGGCCCACTGCTCACAGTCAAGGTCCGTTGGAGCGAAGACGTCCGGGTCCTCATCTCCGGTACCCCACTCATTGTCGGTGAAAGTATTCGGCCCGAAATGCACGAACATGTAATACTCCATCTTCTGCCACTCCAACTGAGCGGCAGTAGGTACCGGGCCATATGGCTCCGGACCCTTGCCTTCCTTGCAAGAAGCCGCCACCATAAGCATGGCGACGGCTGTTACTAATATCTCGTATCGTCTCATAGCTACTGTCTTCCTCCTCCAAGTGAGCGGTACAGGTTGACTGTGGTCTGCAGCAGCAGATACTTGTCGGATACAACATTAAGCTGGGCATTGAGCAGGGACTGACGCGCTGTCAGCACTTCCAGATACGACATCCCCGAACTGTTGCGGTATAAGGACTCCGCTGTATATACCGTACGCTCCAGGTCCCTGCACTGGGCACTGTGACGGTCCAGCATCTGGTCATAAATCTCAAGGGCGTAAAGGTTATTGTTTACCTCTTCTCCCGCATCCAACAGAGCCTGCTTGTAGTTCAGCTTGGCTATTTCCTCCTCGGCTTTTGCGACACGCAGGTTGGAAGTCAGCTGCCCCTTATTGAATATAGGCTGGACAAGCTGGGCAAGGGCCGATACGATCAGACCTCCGGGATTGAGGATGGCCTGTCCCACGCTGTTGGTCCATCCGGCGCTGCCCGAGAGGGTCAGCTTGGGATAGAAGGCCGAACGGGCCTGATTGGTGGAATAGTAGGCACTGGCCAGAGCCATCTCCGCCTGATAGACATCGGGACGGTTGGAAAGCAGTTCCAGTGGAATTCCTACGGAGAAATCCTGAGGCAACGACTGCTCGTCGATCGTTCCTCTCTCTATTCTGGTATATACAGAACCGAGAATGGAGCAGAGGGCATTCTCCGCCTCCTGACGCTGACGCTTCATGTCCGCCAAAGACGCCTCCAGGCCGTAGAGCTGGGCACGGGACTGGGTAACTGCATTCTCATTGACACGGCCCACTTTGAGCATTGCCTCCATACTCCGTATCTGCTCAGCCCAGATAGCCACGTTTTCCTCACTGACCCTGACCTGTTCGTCCAGCATCAGCAGGGAATAGTAGGCATTGGCCACAGTGGCAATAAGCTGCGAGCGGACTGCCTGACGATAGGCCTCCTGCTGGAGCAGGGCCGCCTGGGCACCGCGCTTGGCGTTGAGCAGCGAACCGAAGAGGTCGATGTCCCAGCTGACGGAGAGTCCGGCATTATAGGTCCAGGTTCCGGAGGTGGTGACATTGCCCTGATTGTCAGCCAGCGTGTAGTTGTAACCACCCTGAGGGCCGAGATTGAGCGAAGGAGAGTAAGCCCACTTGGATGCCTTCAGACGCGCCTGCGCCTGCTGTACTCTCAAAGCTGCTGTGAGCAGGTCTGTGTTGTTGTCCAATGCAGTATGTATAAGTTCCTGCAAATGAGGGTCGGTGAACATCTCCTCCCACGGCATGTACCCGAAAGATGAGCTGTCTGCGGCAGCAGTGGAATCATCGGGAGACACAAGCTCCGCCCTGTACAGGCTGTCTATCGGAACGACATTCTCCGGTCTCTCATATTTGCGGTAGATAGAGCATCCGCTCAGCATCAGTACCGCCATTGATATCAATATTGTCTTTCTCATAATGCTGCTCTTTCCTCCTTTCTTTTACCCATTACCTTCTCCTCCACATACTGGAAGATGACGAAGAACATGGGCGTGATGAACATAAGGGCGATGGTCCCGACCACCATACCGCCGGCTGTACCGATACCGAGGGAGCGGTAACCGTTGGCACCGACACCGGAAGCGGTAATCAGAGGCAGCAGACCGATCACCATGGTAAGCACTGTCATAAGGATAGGCCTGAGTCGCACTCCGGCTGCGGACAGAGCCGCCGCACTGAGGGACATGCCCCTCTTTCTACGCTGCGAGCCGTATTCGGTAATCAGAATCGCCGTCTTTGACAGCAGACCGATCAGCATGACCATACCGACCTGGGTGTAGATGTTGCTCTCCATACCGCACAGCTTGGTGAAGAAGTAGCTTCCCATCAGACCGAACGGCACCGAGCAAAGCACCGCGAGCGGCAGGAAGAGACTCTCGTACATACCGCAGAGGATCAGGTAGATGAATATCACGCAGATCACATACACTATGGCCGTGGTATTGGACTCGGCCAACTCGGCCTCCTCACGGGTCATGCCGGAGAACTCGTAGCCGAAACCGGTAGGCAGGGCCTCCTTGCTGACCTCCTCGATGGCGGCGATGATGTCTCCCGAACTGTACCCCGGGTTAGGCATACCCTGCACGGTGATGGAGGTGAACATGTTGAAGCGGTTGAGCACCTCGGCTCCGTATATCTTGGTCAGTGTCACGAACTGGCTTACGGGAGCCATACCGTCAGTCGTGCGCACATACACGTCATCGAGCGACTGCATATTGTCCCTGAACTCGGGCGGAGCCTGCAGGATGACACGATAGAGCTTGGTGAAACGGTTGAAGTTGGACACGTACATACTGCCGTAGTAGCCCGACAGCACGGAGAGCACCGCATCTGTGGTAGTACCGGCACGGATACATTTGGCCGCATCCACGTCTATCTGATACTGAGGGAAATCGGAGCTGAACGAGGTGTAGGCCATCTGCACCTCGGGTCTCTCGTTGAGAGCGGCTATGAAACCCTGGGTCACCTCCTCCAGCGCATCGATGCCACGGCCCGAACGGTCCTGAAGGTCTACGAAGAAACTGTTACCGGTACCGTAACCGGAAATCATAGGAGGTGCGAAGATGAAGATCTGCGCGTTCTTGATATGGGCCGTATTGGCGTATATCTTCTCAATGACCGCAGTATAGCTCTGGTCCTTGTCGGGACGCAGGCTCCAGTCCTTGAGACGTATCATCATCATGGCGTGCGAGGCACCGCTACCGGAGAAGGAGAAACCGGCCACCTGGTTGTAGGTCTGGATCTCCTCGATGTCCTTGATGCTGTTCTGCATCTCGGTCAGAATGTCATTGGTCTCGGCAAGAGTGGTACCGGGAGCCGCGTCCACACTGATGAAGAGCGAACCGGTATCCTCGTTGGGCACCAGGGATGTCTTCGCCGTGGCCATGAAGTACACAAGCAGACCGCAAGCCGCAACAAGAGTACCTACACCTACCCACTTGTGCTTGATGAAGAACTTCACTCCGCCTTTGTACTTGGTGATCATACGTCCGAATGATGCCTCGAAAGCGATTCTGAACCTGGTCGAGAACTGCTTGGGCTTCTCACCGGGAGCCACGATCTCGTTGGGCTTCATGATCAGGGCGCAAAGCGCGGGCGAGAGAGTAAGGGCGTTGATGGCCGAGAAACCTACCGCTGCAGCCATAGTCAGACCGAACTGCTTGTAGAACAGACCGGAGGTACCGCCCAGGAAGGATACGGGGATGAACACGGCCATGAAGACCAGCGTCGCGGACACGACGGCTGCGGACACACCCTCGACACCGTCCATCGCGGCTTTATATGCAGACCTGTAACCCATGTCGAAGCGTGCCTGCACCGCCTCGACGACTATTATGGCATCGTCCACGACCGTACCGATAACCAGGATCAGCGCGAACAGCGTGATGAGGTTGATGGTGAATCCCGCCACAATCATGAATGCAAAAGTCGCAATCAGCGCGACGAAGATACATATCGTAGGGATGAGTGTAGCCCTCGGGCTCTGCAGGAAGATATACACCACCAGCACCACGAGCAGAATCGTCTCGAACAGGGTCTTTATCACTTCGTGGATAGATGCGTCGAGGAAGTCCTTCGTACTCATAATATCCACAATCTCCACTCCCTTGGGAAGCTCTGCCTTGACAGTCTCCAGGTAAGCGTCTATCTCCTTTATGATCTCGTTGGCGTTACTGCCGGCGGTCTGGTTTATCATACAGCTGACACCGGGAGCTCCTTTCACACGGCCTTCATAATTGTAGGAGACGGCACCCAGCTCGATATCCGCGATGTCCTTCAGCTTCAGGACACGACCGTCATCGTAGGCCCTGATGACTATCTCTCCGAACTCCTCCTCGGTGGACAGACGGCCCTTGTAACGGAGGGTGTACTGGAAGACATTGTCGGAATTCTCACCTATGGCACCGGTCGAGGCCTCGATGTTCTGACTGGACAGAGCCGCGCTGACATCGGAAGGTATCAGACCGTACTGGGCCATCACGTCAGGCTTCATCCACACACGCATCGCATAGTCTCCGCCCATCACGTTGCAGTCGCCCACTCCGGAGATACGCTGGATCTGAGGCTTCACATTGATGGAAAGGTAGTTGGTGAGGAAGGTCTCGTCGTAGGTGCTGTCAGGCGACACAAGGGCAAATACCTTCAGGGTACTGCTCTGACGCTTGGACACCTCGACACCGACCCTGGTAACCTCCGCCGGCAGCAGGGATGTGGCTCTGGACACGCGGTTCTGTACGTTGACCGCAGCCATATCAGGGTCAATTCCCTGCTTGAAATATACTGTAATGGAAGCACTTCCGGAGTTACTTGCCTCGGAAGTCATATAGGTCATGTCTTCCACACCGTTGATGGCCTCCTCCAGAGGAGCTATCACCGCGTTCTGCACGGCCGTAGCATTGGCTCCGCTGTAGGTCGTGGATACGCGGATGGTAGGAGGTGCGATATCCGGGTATTGCTCGATAGGCAGAATTGCCAGCGCAATGATACCCACCAGCACCAGGAATGTCGATATTGCGACCGACAGGATAGGCCGGTCTATGAACGTCTTTAGATTCATACGTTACTCTCCTTCGTTAGAATTGACAGGCGTACCGGTTATCGGAGTGCCCTCCCTGAGCAGACCGGCTCCCTCGGACACTATCACATCGCCCTCGGACAGACCGCTCTCAACGATATATTCCCGACCGTTGTTGAGACGGAACACCTTTATCTCGCTGGACACCGCCTTGCCGTCAATCACCTTGTAAACAAATATCTTGTCCTGTATCTCATATGTCGCCTCCTGAGGAATTACGATGCAGCCCGTCCTGTCATACGACACATTGACACGGCCTGAGCCGCCGCTCATCAGACGGCCGTCAGGATTGTCGAACACGGCCCTGACGCTCACCGCACCGGTACCCTTGTCCACGATACGGCTGATCACGTCGATATGACCCTGATGCTCGTAAGTGGAGCCGTCGGCCATAGTCAGCGACACCGGCTGGAAAGAGTCCACGGTGTTGTCGATGGAGCCGTACTGACGGGTCATTGAGAGCACCTCCTTCTCAGGCAGGGAGAAATATACGTACATCTGAGAGTTGTCCGAGACACTTATCAAAGGCTCCGTCATGGACGCACTCACCAGTGCTCCCACTCTGACCGAGGTCATGCCGGCAGAGCCGTTCACCGGACTCTTGACAATGGCGTATGAGAGATTCTGGGCAGCACTTGCCTCAGCGGCCTCAGCCTGTCTGAGAGCGGCGACCGCGCTGTTGTACGAGTTACGGGCTGTCTGAAGCTCAAAATCCGAAATCACCTTCTCCTCATACAGGTCCTCGCTTCCCTCCAGAGAAAGTTCGGCTGTTGCAAGCTGGGCCTCGGAAGTTGCCACAGCTGCCTTTGCCTGCCTATACGCGGCCGCATAAGGAATAGTGTCTATAACGAACAGGATCTGACCCTTCTTGACTCTGGCCCCCTCTTTTACCCGGACATCAGTAACGAAGCCTGAAACCTGGGGTCTCACTTCCACATCCTGTTTTCCCTCTATGACAGCAGAATAGCTGACCGACAGAGTTCTGTCTTCAGGAAACACTTTCAGAAGCGGATACGTTGCCGCCTCCATCTGGCCCTGAGCCTTCTGCTTGCATGACGTCATGCCGATAACGGCACAAAGGCCCAAAACCGCAATTTTCAGATAACGCATATACTTTATAACTCTTTAAAAATTCTGAGTCCGTGTTTACAACGATTGTGCCAAATACAAGAAAGTTCCTAAATTTGCACTCACTTTTCCTTTTTTGACATACAACCTTTTGCCAACATGAAACACAACTGTTTACCCATTTGGCCTTTCAGCCTTGCCGCAGCCCCTCTGATAGTTGGCTGCACCGCCGCTTCAGGGCAGTTCCCTCCCAAGGAGGGCTCCCTCCAGGAACTGTGCTACACCCGGGCAAGTTCCGAATTTTCACTGTGGGCACCGACTGCCGACTCCGCCCGTGTCCTGCTCTATGAGGAAGGACTCGGAGGACAGCCCTACAAGATCATCGAGATGAATAAAAACGCTGCAGACGGTTCCTGGAACGCTGTCGCCAAAGGAGACCTCGAAGGACGGTTCTACACATTCAGGGTCAATGTCTCCGGCCGGTGGCTCGACGAGACTCCCGGTATCTTCGCCACCGCAGTCGGAGTCAACGGGCAGCGGGCTGCTGTCGTGGATTTCGGAAGCACCGACCCGGAAGGCTGGGCCGGAGACCGCCGCCCGGAGTTCAGGTCCTTTACAGATGCCGTGGTCTACGAGATGCACCACCGGGATTTCTCAGTCTCCGCCAATTCCGGCATTTCCCCCGAGCACCGGGGCAAATTCCTCGCTCTGACCGAGACCGGCACACGCGGACCCCGCGGCGTACGCACCGGCATCGACCATCTCGTAGAACTGGGCGTGACGCACGTACACATCCTTCCATCCTTCGACTACGCCTCTGTCGACGAGACCAGACTGGAGGACAATGTCTACAACTGGGGCTACGACCCGGTGAACTACAATGTCCCCGACGGCTCCTACTCCACTGACCCCTATGATCCTTCGAGCCGCATCAGGGAATTCAAGGAAATGGTCCAGGCCCTGCACAAAGCCGGAATACGGGTAGTGCTCGACGTGGTGTACAACCATGTGGCCGATGCCGCGTCCCACGCCTTCGAGCGTACAGTACCAGGATACTTCTTCCGCATGAGGGAGGACGGCAGCTTCGCGGACGGCTCCGCCTGCGGCAACGAGACAGCCTCCGAGAAGGAAATGATGCGCCGCTACATGGTCGAATCCGTCTGCTGGTGGGCCGAGGAATACCACATCGACGGCTTCCGCTTCGACCTGATGGGCATACACGACATAGAGACCATGAATGCCATACGCTCCGCTCTGTACGATATAGATTCTTCGATACTCATCTATGGTGAGGGCTGGGCCGCCTCCGCTCCCCTGTATGACGGGAAACTGCTGGCCATGAAGGCCAACACATGGGAAATGCCGGGTATAGCGGCATTCTCCGACGAGATGCGCGATGCCCTCCGCGGCCCGTTCAGCGATGACTCGCAGGCAGGCTTCCTCGGAGGCGTGCATGGTCTGGAGGAAAGTGTCAAATTCGGAGTGGCGGGAGCGATATGGCATCCGGACGTGGACTTCGCAGCCGTCAACTACTCCGACACATGCTGGGCCTCGGAACCTTCACAGATGATCTCGTACATCTCCTGTCACGATGACATGTGCCTGCGCGACAGGCTTCACGCCTCCCTGCCAGGCATATCCGAGGACGAGCTGCTTAAGCTGGACAAACTCGGCCAGACCGTAGTGTTCACATCCCAGGGCATACCGTTCATATATGCAGGCGAGGAACTTTTCCGTACCAAGCAGGGCGTACACAACAGCTACAACAGCCCCGATGCCGTCAACGCCATCGACTGGAGCTTCAAGTCCCGCTATGCAGACCTGTACGACTACTACCGCGGACTGATAGCCCTGCGAAAGGCCCATCCCGCCTTCCGCCTCGGAGACGCGGACCTGGTACGGGAACATCTGGAATTTCTGGATGCGCCTGAGGGAGTGGTGGCATGGAGACTGACCGGACACGCCGGCGGAGATCCCTGCGAGGAACTCGTCGTGATCATCAACTCGCGCAAAGAGCCCGTAAGCATAGACATACCGGACTGGAGAGCTGCTTCGGACAGCAACGACGGCGCAACATCCACTGAGAGAGATACTGCTGACAGCAACGGCTCAATGTCGGAGAACGGCCCTCAGCACCGCTACACCGTCTACTGCAGGGACGGCCGCATCTCCGCAGACGGTCTCGGCACCATAACCGGTCCCGTTCTGAGTGTCGGCCCCCAGCAGGCCCTCATCGTCGGTCGGTAGTCTACGCCAGACACAATTTTACTGCCGTATCTGAAAGATTGTTTTCCCCTCGCGATATTCGCATAACTACTACTGAGAACTCCCGTTCCGGAAGACATACTGCACTTCCTCGTACACCCTACCCTTTAGTGCGTCATCCGAATAGACGTGGAGACTGTGGCCGGTGTCGCTGAGACATGTGATGCGGTGGATGTGGTTGTCGAAGTCTTCGGAATCCCCGAGTGCGAAGAACCCTCCAGGGCGGTCTATTTCCACTGTCTTGATTTTCCGCGCACCTGTCTCCGAGACTTTCTCGAAGATCTCGAGCCTGAAAATTCCGTCCGCGAAGTTGTAGGCGGCAAACTGCGGATGACCGTGGATGGTGGTGGTATTGCCCCGTTTCCATGACATGACTATGGCCTCCCAGTGCGTTTCGGGACATCTGCCTATATAACTGCGTATATACTTCGTGTCAGAATATTCATTGAAATCCAGCAGGGGATGATTTCCAAGCCAGTCCATGACGTAGCTGCGGAGATTTTCCCCTGTCTGTCCGTCCACTCCGCCCATATCTGCGGAAGCCTTCCGCACTATGTCCATAAGACCGTTGAAAAACTCCGAATACCCTTCGCGGATAGTAATCTGGCCGGGAAAACTGCTTCCCACAATGCCGGTTTCATGCTTCATATCGTAATCTTCTTAAAAAAGAATGAAGATTTTGCAAATATCGTGCTACAGCACCTGCATCCCTGCCACAGCCTGACGGTAGCCGTCCATCATGGAACGTACTATGTCCGCGGCTGAAGGCAAGTCTTCGATGAGCGAGACTCCCTGGCCTATCTCCAGTTCGCCTGCGGAAAGGTCTCCGTCGAAGATACCCGACTTGGCCCGTCCGCGTCCGAGCAGTTCCGTAAGCTCCTCTTTTGACGCCCCACGGTCCTCCGCCTCCTGTACCTGAGCGTAGAAATCGTTCTTGATCAGGCGGGTTGGACTCAGTTTCTTGAGGGACAGCATAGTGTCGCCCTCCTTAAGGCTCAGACACAGCTGCTTGAACTCCTCGCTGGCACTACTCTCACGGCTGAGGGCAAAACGGGTCCCTACCTGCACTCCCTCGGCGCCGAGAGCGAAAGCAGCCGCCATTCCCGCACCCGTCACTATGCCGCCGGCAGCCAGCAGAGGCAGGGATATTGCCTCACGCACCTGAGGCACAAGCACCATCGTAGCCGTCTCTTCCCGGCCATTGTGCCCGCCGGCCTCGAATCCCTCAGCCACCACCGCATCGACCCCGGCTTCTGCGCATTTGACCGCGAACTTAGAGCTGGAGACCACATGCGCCACCTTGATACCCGCGTCCTTGAGCCGCGCCGTCCAGGTCTTGGGATTGCCCGCCGAAGTGAAGACCACCGGCACTTTCTCAGCCAGCACCGTCTCCATCAGTTCCGTGGCATAGGGTGACATCAGCGGGACATTGACCCCGAAAGGTCTGTCAACAGCCGCACGGCACCTGGCGATATGCTCCCGCAGCAGCTCCGGCTTCATCGAACCGGCCCCGAGCAGACCCAGACCGCCGGCGGCACTAACCGCAGAGGCCAGACGCCAGCCGCTGCACCAGACCATTCCGCCCGCCACTATCGGATAGCGGATGCCGAACACGGAGCAGACCCGGTTGTCATTGCGGATAATCTCAGTGCGGGTCTCGCATACCACCGCATCCATCAGCATATCGTGAGCCTCCCTCGGCACCGCATCCACCATCTGGAAATCGAAGCAGACCCCGACCTTGTAAGGCCCGCCCTGACAACAGTCCGAAGCTCCGCAAAGCAGCCTGTCATAAAAGCCCTTGCCGCGTCCCATCCGTCCACCGTCCGCGTCAAAAGCCACTCCCGGCACCACAACCAGGTCGATATCGGATATACGCACTTCCTCCGAGCCCTCCACCGGCTCCGGAATCGAATACGACTCGCCCGGCACCAACGCGGCCCGTCCGGAGAAACGCCTGATCCTCAGCATCTCCCCATCCACCACCGGCAGAAACACATTCTTTCCGGCAGCGGCACAGGAGAGCACCGCGTCCTGAGTGGACACCTCATCCTGCATTGCCCAGTAAAACAGAATATTCTGCGCCCTGCGGAACCGCGGCAGCCCCATCAGCCTCTCCATCACCGGCACAGAGCGACGGCGGCGCTCCTCGACGGGTACCTGTTTCTTGCGCATCGATATCAATTTGCGAAGTTCTTTCTTACTTTCCATAATTTTCAATATTTTTACAAAAATATAACTTTTGCTAATCAATATGGAAGGAACTTCCGGAAAAGTGCTTCTGCACTCCTGCTGCGCCCCCTGCTCGGCCGCCATCCTCGAATGGATGGGACAGAACGGCTATGAACCGACCATCCTCTTCTACAACCCCAACATCTTCCCCGAGGAGGAATACCTCAGGAGGAAGAACGAGATTGTGCGGTACGCGCATGAGACAGGGGTGGCTATTGTGGACCTGGACGGGGGCAATGCCGGAGGTCCGTGGGAGCAGCAGCACGCACAGTGGCTGGATTGTACTGTCGGGCTGGAGGGCGAGCCGGAGCGCGGGAGGCGATGCCTGGCCTGCTTTAAACACCGTCTCTGCGTCGCGGCCACCTATGCCGCTGAGCACGGATTTCCCCTGTTCACCACCACCCTCGCCTCCTCCCGCTGGAAGGACATCCGGCAGATCAATGAAGCCGGCCTCTATGCTCAGGAACAATGCGGCCGTGGCCTTACCCGTTTCTGGGACCGCAACTGGCGCAAGGGCGGACTTTACGAGCGGCGCAACATCCTCGCCAGACAGTTCTACAACCAGCAGTACTGCGGCTGCGAGTTCAGCCTCCGCCACCTTCAGCACAACAACAGTCATGAATTTTAATGGTTATGCAATGACTGCCTACACTTTTCAGACACAGTTGATTTACGTTCGTCACGTCCACGCAGAAAACTGTTCTGACACATTCTGGAAAATCATAAAGCATTCTCTATATTCGTACTACGCACGTTATCAGGCATTTATATATTGACGTACTGCTCTATGGGCCGAAAAAACAGGCCATAGAGCAACTCTCTAATCTACATCTATCTGATTACAAACGCATTACCAAGATCTTTCATGCTTTATGCTCAACAGCAGAGGTTATTGCACAACATACCATCCCGGCAACCGCTTCACCACTACGCCACATCACTACGCCTTCCATAGCCAGGACAGTCATCATAGCCACGATAATAACAGTCCATACAACCGCGCTTCCGCTCCACTGCATCTGTATACTCCTTTTCATTATCTGATTGTCACTGATGTTCCTAACAAAAATATTCATTTTTGGACTCTCTGCAAGCAGGCCAGATAAGCCGGGTCAGCGGATAACGATCTCGTCGGTGAATACCCAGCCGCCGTACTGGCCGCTGCGGGCCTGGACGCGGACATAGCGGGCAGAGACAGAGGCTTCAACAGAAGCACCGGGCACGTCGGGAGCATACCAGCCGTCAGTGACGAAGGTGACTCGGTCGTCGCGGACCACATCACGGGTGATGCGCCGCAGCTCCCGGAACTCAGAACCGTCCTCCGATACCAAAATCACCACCTCGGCCGGCAGGAAGACCTCAGGGCCGCAGACCTGCATGAAGTCCATTTCCACCGAACGCACGTCCGCCAGCCGGCCAAGGTCCACGGTCACATCCAGACGGCCCCGCGAGATGAAGCCTTGCCAGCGGCCGTCCCCGTAAGTCCATCCGCCGTGCCGTCCGTCCACTAAAGCCGAATCCCCGCCTGCGGCATAAGCAGCATTATATGGTGCGTTGTAGATGACCTTGCAGCCCTGATTGTCGCAGTACCGGCCCTGCTCGGCACCTTCAGTGACACCTTTGCATATAACTTCAATGACTGGCTCTACAGGGGTCTGGTCTTTCTGGTGATTTCCTGTCCCTGCGCCCTTGTCATCAGCATACCGCTGGGATATTTCGGCGGCATCGGAGCAGCATCCAGGACCGGAATCCTCTTCAAGGGCGGCAACTACATCGACGCCATCACCAAGGTAGACACCATAGCCTTCGACAAGACCGGCACCATGACTACAGGACACTTCGGTGTGACCGGAGTCCAATGCGCCGAAGGCATGGACCTCAGCCGTCTTTTACAGACCGTAAAGGCAGCCGAGAGCGGGAGTACCCATCCGATAGCCAAAGCCATAGTGGAATATGCCGACAATGAGCATATCCCGACCGTTGCGGCCGAATCTCTGAAAGAGGCCGCCGGACACGGAATCAGTGCCGTCATCGAAGGCCGCAACGTCCTGGTGGGCAATCTCCGCCTGATGCAGGAGCAGCACGTAAAAGGCATTCCGGCATCTGCGGGAGACACTACGGCCACAACCATAGTCTGCGCCATCGACGGACAATATGCCGGACTTCTTCTGCTGGCCGACACCCTCAAGCCCCATGCAGTGGAGGCTGTGACCAGACTTAAAGAGCTGCACGTAGACGAGCTGTATCTGCTCTCGGGTGACCGGCAGGCCATAGCCGACGAGTTTGCCCGGAAGATGGGAATACCTCATGCCTTCGGCGACCTGCTGCCCGAGGACAAGGCCGCCAAGGTCGAGGCTCTCAAATCCAAACCTGGACGGAAGGTGGCCTTTGTAGGCGACGGAATGAACGACGCTCCTGTTCTGGCTCTCAGCGATATCGGTATAGCCATGGGCGGTCTGGGCTCGGATGCGGCCATCGAGAGTGCCGACGTGGTCATCCAGAATGACGACCCGGCCAAGGTCGCCACGGCCATAAGCATAGGCCGGGCCACAAAGCGCATAGTGAATCAGAACATAGTCGGTGCCATCGGCATCAAGCTTCTGATTATGGTTCTCGGAGCATTCGGCATAGCCTCCCTCTGGGCCGCTGTCTTCGCCGACGTCGGAGTCGCGCTTCTGGCCGTCCTCAACTCCGTCCGCATCATGTTCAAGCGCTTCTAAGCCCGAGTACCCTGTCGTGAACGTCCGGGGCAGGAGACTTACAACTTGGGCATGATCAGGAGAATATAAAAGCGGCGCATCAGAACTCTGACACGCCGCCTTTAAAACTTTATCAAATCAGACTACTCCTCGTACGAGAATAAAGCGAGCTCGTTAAGTTTAAGATCTATCACATTGTCCACAACATAGCCTATGTTTCCATAGGATATATTGGCAACCTTATCGCTTCCTCCATCGTATGTGCCTCTATAGCTGGTAAATACGACTACATGGAGGTTGTCGACATTCTGTACTACGCTGGGAACACGCAACCTGTAGCTCACTTCCGTTATTGCCTCTGCAGAAAGTGAGATGGGATCGCCATAGATCTCTCTGGTAAATTCCGTACGGGTTACATAATCATGTACATAATTGTATCCTTCAGAAGTATTTGCCTGATATGCTACCAGACCATCCTCCAGCAGGAATGCACTGATATAGTAATCACCCGCCTCTTTTGAGGCAATGCTCAGATCCAGGATAATACTGTCGCTCTTGGTATAGGCAAGACCTCCTATCGCTGTCGAAGAAGGAAGTTCCTCCGTAGCCTCCTGAGCAAGTTCAACAACTACATCCCTAACTACGTTTGCCATCTGAATAGCAGGAATCTTTGCATAGAAATTCATTATACCGGTCGGGAAATTGGTTATATTTCCGCACAATGTCTGGAAGTAAGGAGTATTGACATACCTGACCAGACTTTCTGAACGGGAATATTCATACATGTACATCAGGACTATACGGTCAGGATAGGTTTCGAGAGCCTGCTCCATACCCTCAGACATCGGAGGACAGTAACTACACCATGTGCCGGTAAACTTGATAGCAAGAGACCTGCGCTTGAAGTCCTTAGAGAAATCGGCTGTAATGTTTCCTACCTGACGCACTGTGACTGTAGCGGTAGTGCTGCCGTCTTCTGCTGTCAGGATGATATTACCATCACGAGTATCCCCACTATTCTCCTCCAGAGATACAGTCAGGTAAGAAGTCCTGTATTTGGAATAGGTGACATTGTCCTCCAGAAGGACAGAGTCATACTGGATATCGGTTACAGTCAGCCAGTCAGCATCGGGCTCTGCAGTATAGTCCACATTGCATTCAAAAGAGATGGTGTATGTCTGGGCAGCACCGGTTACGCTTATCGGCTCTGCACTTACACTGAAACCGGGCATCACATCCTGAATCACATAGTAGGCTGTCGGCTTACCGCCACAGTTCACTGTAAAGCTGCTGACCCTCTCCTGCAAAGACGTATTCTCCTCCAACACGGAGACTGTAAGATTGACAGGGCCCGCAGACCCGCTCTTAGGAGTCAGCACGAACCAGCTGTAGCTGCCCTCCACAGACCAGTCAGCGTCGAATTCCATAGGGACCTCAACCACCGCTCCTACCTCATTGGGAACAAATATAGAATTGCCTACGGCTACAGGCTCCTGTTCTTCTCCCTGATCCGGAGAGCAGGAGAAGAACAAGACTGTACTCAAAAGCAATACGAAACTTAATATGATTCTTTTATTCATTTTTTTCTTTCAATTTTATAAGGCTCCAGTATATGAACCGGAGAAGTTGAAATTCAGGTCATCATACAGGTCGAACACTACGGTGTATATTCCGTCCCCATGGTCAGTAATCTCAATGGTACCGTGGTCAGCAGGAGCCAGAGTATAACCCTTGCCACTGAATGCGAATCCATTAGGTCTTATCTCAAGACCGGTTCCGTCAGAATTATTAATATATCCACCGCTTGCAGTTCCAGGTCTGAATGTGGCACCTGTAGTTCCTTCCTTAAATGTTCCGGTGGGGACTGAATCTCCTCCCTGATTAAAGTATATGTACAGGGCGTTTCCGTCGACCTGAACTATGTTAAGCTGAGCATAATCACCACGATCATAATATCCATGCCAACTCCTGTCAAGATTGCTGGTATCGAAGGTCAGACCGGTATAATTCTGAGTAAGGGTAGAGCCTATCTGAGAAACCTGACTGGCGACCAGTGCTCCGGAGTAGGTAGCGCTGAGAGTGAAATAGGTATTGAAATTAAGGCTGATGGTGGTACTGCTGGCATTAATTGACACTGTACCGCCCTCTATGGAACCATAAGTGCGCTCCATCAAGTCCGCATCGTAGTGGTCGATATAAGAGCCGCGATAATAATTGCCCGGGTCTACATCGCCGAGCTCTATGTTTCCTACAGTAGAGCCGTCTGCTACGACGTAGGTTCCGGAAGCGACTGTTCCGTCATTACCTACAGTAGCATAGAAAGAGAGATACAGCGTGTTACCGCTATCGTCCACAAAGGTTGCTGTCAGCTTATTATTTGCTCCTGCCTCTACCTCTACAGAGGAGAATGTGGTATTGATATTATAATCTATCCACTTGGGACCGAGCGTAGCAACACCAGAATTGATCACCTCGCTGTAGGCGTCATCTTTTCTTGCAGCGGCTATCAGCACATAATCGTGGTTGGACTCGCAGTCCGAAATGGTTATCTCGTCACCACTGGCAGCAAGTACTATTCCCTGATCGAAAACCGACTCGGCCTTGGGAACACCTGCGCCATAGTCTACCAGCATATAGGCCATCTCATCAGCATTTGCACAGGTGAATGAGAATACCACAGATGTCCTGGTAGCATAGAGAGTCTTGAACTCTATCGTAGGATAGGTCACATCACCGGGATCGTCCGGATCGTCCGGATTATCGGGGTCATCAGGATTGTCAGGATCATCCGGGTTTTCAGCCTCCAGTGTAGTAACCTCGGCACTTGCCACTGAACTGAATGTATCGGCACCGGATGCTGCGGCTACGATCACATACGCGGTAGCAGGTTCCAGCCCGTCAACAGTACATGTCGCCTTTCCTGTAGCGGCGCTCGTACCGTCTGTCAAAATAGTCTCAGCAGTAGGAATTTCCTCACCACTCTCCAAAACAAGCCATGCCACTGACTCCGCATTTGCAGATGTCAGGGTAAATGTCACTGCATTCTCTGTAATCAGGGAATCCACTACAGAGATGCCCACTGTCACCTGTCCGTCTTCTCCACCGGGGGTTACAGGTTCCTCATTGTTGTCACACGATGCCAGAAAAAGCACCGGAGCAACTGCCATCAAATAAAAAAATAATCGTTTCATAATAAATCTATTGAGGAGTTATTATCTCATAAACATAAAGTCTTCCAGCTCTCCTGTGAAGGTAACCTGATAGACAAGTCCGTCCTCACAAGTCACATTGGCATTGAATTCCAGATGGGTGTCGTCAATGCGCCTGATAGTAGCCGAACCGTCGGTTATACCATAACGGGTGCTGTACTGATAATTTCCGGCCTCTATTCCATAGAAAGAGTAAAGGTCATTGATGTAGAACGTTCCAGGAACGGCATTCTCAGTAGTTCCAAGATATGTTCCTTCAGGAAGATTGGTTACATGGAAGTAGGTAGTTCCATTGAAATCGAACGGCTCGATTTCAGGAGTATGGTCCGCAGGGGGATAGAGTATCATATTCACACCCTCTGAACCTGTTTCCCAAAGACCGAGGGTAGAAGCCCAGATGTAGTAGTAATTGACCATTCCGATCTGGTCGGGATCGCTGGCATAGTATTCTCCTGTCAGCACTCCTGCCTCAATGTATACATCGGCATCACGGCCTGCCTGATGAACCACTACGGTGTCCAGACAAAAGCCCTCATTGTAGTCATACCTTACCACCATGTCATAAGAACGCTCGCGTCCGGTGTTTTCCGATACCTCAAACACCAGAGTGCTGCTTTCAGCATTATCCACCCACTCTGACGAGATCCAGTCAGCACCTGTAAGCGCTATGAAAAACGACCCGTTGTCAGGACGGCTGTTAAACTCGTAGGGAATCTCCATAGTACCTCCTTCAATAGGAACCTCATAGGTTTCAGGTAATGTCAAAGTTACATCTCCACTACCTCCTGGTGTACCGCCATTTCCATCATCGGTACCTGTTCCTGAACCATTTTCAATCTGTTCACAAGCCACAGCAGCCATAAGCAGCATGGCAGCTGTCAGCAAAATTGTCTTCTTCATTTTCATAAGATCTTGTATTTGTTAAACTTAAGGTGGGTTCTATCAATTCCATTTTTTATTTCTTGCATAAGGCAGCAGAAC
>ENA-OOWN01001036-OOWN01001036.1-human-gut-metagenome-genome-assembly--contig:-NODE-1036-length-21975-cov-15.762500_pt1 | contig 21975 bp, 22 predicted proteins | sample MGYA00241406_ERZ501319 | MGnify/ENA primary metagenome ERZ501319 (study PRJEB25962, sample SAMEA2042734) | human gut metagenome | biome: human gut; feature: human-associated habitat; material: faeces... | reverse complement strand
CACGAAGGTATGGGAAAGAACCATGCTAGTCAATACGCCAATTTTGGAAGCTTACCGATCATACATATGCCGTAGATTATGAGCTAAAACGAAATGGGAAATTGCTATGCGCCATACAAATAAAGCCTAAATCATATCTTGGTTTCGCTCCATATTTACAAAAAGCCAGGCAAGCAAATCTATTAAAAAATAGAACATACAAAAATTTATATCATGTTGATGTTTACAATGTAATATCTAAATCTAATGGAGAGATTATCAACAACGAGGTAATTCAAGAAATTAGAAATGCGATTACAAACAATTAATAATAAGCAAAGGTGAAATAATAGAAACTATATAGGATAAGAAGCAAAGACAATTTATGCCATATTCTTATTCTATATAGTTTCTAATCCTATATATTAAAAGAAAAAATCCATATCCGTCTCAAGAGAGTATTCACATGAGAATGTAAGACGGTCACACTTTTCTAATGAAATATTAGTAATGTAATGAAATGACAAATCAGTTTCCTGCTGAGTCATAACTTCACAATTAATAACCTCATTACGATATTTTACTTCTTTCCCCATTTTTTTTCTTTCTAATATAAAATCAAGATGTTTTTTATATCTCTCATAAATAAAATCATTCATATCTTTCTTTGTGAAAGACAGAATATTATCTTGAATAACGTTTGACAACTGAGAATCTATCTCAAAACCAACACTATTTCTTTCTGAAATCATAGCAGCTAAGGTCGTGGTACCTAAGCCTAAGAATGGGTCCAAAATAGTATCGTATTGTTGAGAATACATATTTATTAACCGATATGGTAAAATAAGAGGAAAAGATGCACTACGTTCTCTTGATGTAGGATTTGACATTTTTTGCTTTACTCCTTTCAAATCCCAAATATCAGAAAACCATTGATTCCTTTCTTCCCAAAAGAAGGAGCTATTACGCCTCGCACTCTTTTCTTGCTCTTTTTTGTATTGGCGCTTACCACCTTTACGAAATATCAAAATCCATTCATGTTCCAAAGTTACATAAGCGCCACATGGTAACATTCCACTACCCATAAACTTATTTGGGGCATTTGTTTGTTTTCTCCAAATTATATTAGGAAGATTAATAAAACCAATTTCTGTACACTTTTTTACTACTCTAGAATGATTATTATATAACTGAAAATCCCCATTTATAGTACGTGTAGCATCCCCTATATTAATGCATAAAAAACCACCCTCTTTTAAGACTCGAAAACACTCTATCCACACTTTGTCTAACTCTTGATGCATCATTTCAAAGGCCATATTAGGATTTGTCTTCATATAAAGATCAATATCTGGATTCTGTGACATTAATACATCATCCCACATAGCAATCATTGGATATGGTGGTGAAGTAACTACCAAATCAATGCTTTTATCTTGAATATTTGCAATTTGAGTAGAACTTTGAAAATAAATATCATGCGAAGTTTTGTTCATTATACAGTATTTTTATGTTTGGGGGACAAATTTAAGTAACATTTCTATTTAAAACAACAATAAGTAAACTTAGCTAATTAAATCAGCCAAATCATTTATTCAAAAACTTCCCATCACTCCATCACCCCCTTCACCCGCTCCATGAACGCCATCGTCTTGCGTTGTCCCATACCCAGGTTGCAGGCTGAGCGGAGGGTTTCCGATTTCATGCCCCACAGGGCACCGAAGGTCTGCCAAAGGTTGTCCACCTCCAGCCGGTCGGCCAGCAGGGAGGCCAGTACGCCCTTCTCGGGGTTCGAGAGCGAAAGGGGTTGCCAATGCTCGTCCACGAGGCCAGCTTTCACAAGGCGGGTCAGCAGAGCCTCGGCACGGGCCGAGCGCAGGACTTCGGGTCGGGAGGCAACTTTCCCGACATCTTCCCGCCGTTCCTCCGCCCCGGCCTGCTCCCCGGACGGGGACGGACTTGCCCCGGAGGTGTCGGGCATGGCGATGTAAACATGGGCATTGTCGTGGATGTCGAACATGGGCGCGTTGAACGTCACACTCCCGTTGAACGAGATGCCGCCCGGTGTGTGGGAGCGGGACGTGCTTTCGGAGCTGTTTTCGGATGAACGGTCTTTCATGAGTGTATATTTTTTTGTTTGGTTTCTTGACTAATCAGGATTCCTTGGATGCGGACGGCATCCCGATGGAAACGTGGGCATTGCCGCTCACGTCGTACACGGGCGCGGCGAACGCCACGGTCGGCCCCGGCTCCTTATGCCCCAAGTGCTGGAGACGGGCAAACTCCTCGTCGGTAGGATGGCGGTAGATGAGCAGCAACGTATTGACCAGCAGCACCGCCTCCGCATTTTGCGAAGAGGGCAGGCGTTCCACCAAGTCCAGCCATTCAGACAACGTGTGCCGCTCCACCTGCCCCTGCCGCTCGAAGTCGGCCTTCAGCCGGTCGAAATCGGCTTTCTGGCGTTCCAGTTCGTCACGCAGAGCCTGTATGCGCTCGTCGCGCAACACATTCTTCTTCCGTTCTTCCTCCATCGCACGGGCCAGCCTCTCCCGTTCCTCGGAAGCGCTTTTCAAGTCGGCTCGGGCAAAGAAGAGTTCTTCCCTCAAGGTTTCCTGCGCGTGCAGAAGTTCGGTAACGCGTGCGTCCAGATAGCGTTCGCGGGGCGTGGGTTCGCCGGGGGTGATGTGTCTGACCTGTTCCATGTTTTCATTTGTATCCACAGACCTTTGGTGCCGCCTGTGCCATTTGCAAAGTTTAGAAATATAAATGAAATGCCAAAATGTTTTTATGATAAAAAATAAAACAGGCCGCATATGGTTGTCATATCCCTTACATTACAAAACTTACAATTGTTTTTTTCAGAAAACACATCCGTCCGTTCCCAATTTGAGAGGTTTCAAATTATAAGTAAAATATTTTTATTATATATTTATATATATATAATATATTATATATATATAAATATATAATAAACTTCCAAATAGGCTAACCGGCCAAGGGAGAAAAGCACTTTTCTCTTTTGTAAGTTTTGTAATGTAAGGGTCAGGGTACGCAGGGTGTGGTGAAGACGGCATTCGGACAAGTCACCCATCATCACACAACATGTGCGGACAAAAGCCCTTCCCCCCCCGCAGATACAACAAAACAAAGGGTACCATCCCTCAGCCGGAGAAATGAGCGCTGCGCCGCCCCGGCGAAAAAGCAGTGCTTTCCACGCACGAAAGCACCGTTTTATCACCTGTAAATCAGCGTATTATTTTTATTAACACAAAGTCAGATGTCCATTAACAGATTTTCACAGAAAGCCGATACCCCTTTTTTGGCCGTACGGCGGAGAGCCACTATCTTTGCCTTCGTGAATGAGGAATGAAGAACGAAGAATGAAGAATTTGCCTACGGCCGAGGCGCCATTCATTTTCAATTCTCCATTCTCAATTTTCAATTAACCAAACACAAATTTAAAACAACAAAACTATGTCAACAATCGGAACATTGAAGTACAGACGTTATCAGGCCAAGTCGCCTCAGAACCCCGACGCACCCGCCAAGTGGTACGCCCGCGCCGTGCAGGACCGCACGGTGGAATTCGAAGACTTCGTCACCCACATTTCGGAACACAACTCGCCCTACTCCCGCGGCGTCATCCACGGCGTGCTCATCGACATGCTCTCGTGCCTCAAGGAGCTGGTGCTCGACGGCAAGTCCGTCCGCCTGGGCGACCTGGGCCTCTTCTCCGTGGGCATCTCCTCGAAGGGTGCCGACACGGCCGACGCCTGGGACACCAGCCTCATCACGGGTGTCCACCTGAACGTGCGCAACACCAAGAACTGGAGCAACACCGAGCTGCGCAAGTGCACCCGCGTCACCGAGCTGGCCGTCTACACCGCCGGCGGTACGCTGACGGACGACGGCACGGACAACGAAGGCGGCAGCGACGGCGGTGGCGGCCAGACAGGAACCCCGCTGTAAACAGCGATGAGCGGTAAGTGGTGGGCGGTGAGTATCCGCTAACCACTAACCGCAAAGCACTAACCACTAATCACTAATCACTAACCGTTAATCACCACTAAAAACATGGACAAGAAGAACATTTGGAAGGTCATCCTTCAGACGCTGGTCACCATCCTGACCGCCATCGGAACTACGCTGGGCATCACCAGCTGCATGATGTAGCCCTGCGCTGCATGCGACAACACAGACACGAAGTAAAACACCCGCTGCCTCAGAGAAGAATGAGGGGCGGGTGATTTGTTTTGTGTGGGATTAAAACTCTTGATTTATATCCTAGGAATACGTCAAATGTGATGCTGTTCTGTAATTCACCCACAAATTGTGGGTGAATTGGAAGATACAAAGACATTTTCAAATATGCCAAACTATATTTTCAATTCTTCCTTAAATTTTTTGTCAAATATCATTCTCCTACTTTCTGTATAGAATGGCAATCCCCAAACATTAAATTTTTCCGAACGTGTTGAAAAACGAATATCGGCTTTATCCTTTATTTCTTGCAGACATTCCTCTTTCCATGAGTCCGTCATCCTTAAATGTTCCCCTTTGGGTTCTATGAATATCTGAATGTTATCATAGATATCATCATTTCCCTTTTTTCGAAGAAACAATACATAATCAGGCTCGAAGGCATTTCCAGTCTTAAAGCTCCACAACTTTAAATCTTTCTCATTACGAACCAGATATATGTCTTGGTACTTTTCTTCCAGTTTGGGGTAAATGGCCTCAATATACTTAACGAGGTGCTTCTCTTCGGAAGTTCCGAAGCAATCATTATAAGCATGCCACTTACATTTCTCCAAATCCATTGTAAGGAACAGATTGGCAGCCTCACGCATCGATTTTCCGAACTCTTTATCTATTGAATCATCATCAACAACCTTTAAAACGTGGTCCTTGAAGGTGTCCTTTATAGGTTTAGGAATAAAACGAGATGAGCCACGATAACCGATACCACCCTTCGACAACTGCGGTTCAATCTGTTTCAACACTTCTATTGCAACAAAGAGTTTTTCTTTTTGGGACAAATTGTTTAGCACTTCATCACGCCCATATATTGAAATACTCAAGTTTGCCAGATAGGAATCACTTTCGATAAATTCTTTTATTGAACTTAGATTTGGAAATGTATCAGACAATACTGAAAATTTATAGCTATCAAAACGATTGATGGCAGCACGAATAATGTGGTTGCCCAATTCGTGCATCCGTATATTGATATATTTTAATGAGGAAACATCCTCTGCCGTTGCCTTGGAAAAAACAAGACTGTTTTTCATTTCACCACTCTTGATCCTTACTTTATAATTCTGCGCCAGAATTTTGTCCCCCAATGAAGTAATTTCCTCATTCAGCATATACAGTTCGCGTTCATTGGTAAACACATAACCATCCCTGTATAGTTTCGTTTTTTTGAAACTGTCTTTCAAAAACAAATTCAGTTCTTTTGTCTTGCGAGCCATGATACCTGTTTCGACCAAGGCTGTATGAAGTTCCTGTACATAACGGGGATTTTGAGAACTGTGATAATGTAGTTTCTCTACTACACGCAAACGGTTGGTAATATCATTGTCATACTTTCTTCCACCAACAGGTTTGTCACCTTCCGGGTCTTTAAAAGGCATATATCTTGCGCCACGACCTATAAGCTGCGCTTCCTGCATAGTCGTTTTACCCGGCTTTCCATCCTTGGCATCACGGGTTTCATACAAACGTACTATATCAAACAGATTTAATACATCCCATCCCTCATTCAGCATATCAACAGCAAACACCGCTCTGAATTCATTGTCTTTTGCCTCCAGCGTATTGAGCTTAATTTGCTTTTCAGGTGTAATAGTGTTGCCATCTACCAATAACAAATTATCTTCTTTGAAATCCTCTCTTATTTCCAACAGAAGATTGTCCAAAGTAATTCCTTTACTTTCAAAGTAAGAAAACGCATCCGCAATATCCCCTTTGGCACCATCTTTTATCTTTGTCAGATCCTCAACAGACAGATGCTTGACAGTGTAAACAAACAAGTCGTAGAACTTCTTATTTTCTGCAATAGTTTTTGATTTGAGCATCATAACCGGCTTGATATCCTGACTGATAGCAGAAAACAATTTCCGTTTATATTGGCTCAACACCACTGTTTGCATGGCACGGTCGATAGCAGACAAATCGCTTTGAACCACCTCTATATCCTTCGAGTAACCATCCTCGCGGAACTTCTTCAGAGGATAATTGAATATTATCTTATTCTTATATTTCTGTGCAACATTGTAATCTTCCAAATCAGCCGTAGCAGTAAACTCCAAGAGAACGTTAGGAAGTTCGCAGTCGTTGGGAGTATGGAATATCCTCATGACGGTGCTTTCCCAGTCTTCAGTTTCAAAGTCCTCATTGCCATACATGCTCAGTTGTGTATCGGCAACGTTTTTCTTTCCTTTTTTGGTGGCCGTATTGATGTGATGTGCTTCATCCGAAATCAAGACTACATTATACTTGGAAAAATCGTCGTATGTCAAAGCATTCTCTTTCGGATTATTCAATGAAATATGCAAACCCTGTACAGTGGTCAAACACAGATTGATACAATTTTCATCGCTGTCCTGAAAGTTATCGACCATCTTTATTTCTACCTGTTTCTGCTCGATATTGATTTGCGGAGCAAACAGATATTTTGCAGAAGCAATATTGAAGAAGTTTTCCTTTGTCTTTTCGATAATATTAGTTGAGTTGACAAAGAAGAGAAAGTTTCTGTAACCTTTCTCATAAAGATAGAGCATAACACCTGCCATAATCAACGTTTTACCGCTACCTGTCGCCATGTGAAACAACAGATGGGGCAAAGCCTCCTTACCTTCAAAACTATTCTCCCAATAGGTAAAGAAATAGCGAAAACATTCTTCCTGATAAGGACGCAAATGCATAGCAGGATTGAGTGCCGTCGCAAAATAAGACGGCATGGATATATTCTCAATAGTGCGTTTTCCAAACTCTTCACGTAAAAGGGTTTGGAGGTTACTTTGTTGTTCTGTTGGATATGAAATTATTTCTTTTGACATAGCAATCTGGTTAGGATTTATAAGCCTTGTATATTCGTTTTAATACATCCATAAAATTAATTTCTATAGGACTATAAATATTACCCAACAAGGTCGCAGGTTCAGTACTACCATCAGAATTTAAATACCAAAGTAAATTACGAAGAAAATTGTAAGCTTCATAATAATCATTCTCTAATCTATTTTTCTCCAAATAATTCAAATCGTTAACCAAGGATATCATGATTTCTTCTTTATTCAAATCCAAATAATGGCAGACGAGCTCTTGTATGGAGAAATATATTGACTCTTTTTCAGTTCTTTCCATAAAAATCATTATTTATTTTTTTATCTTCTTCTGTAATTCCATATTCAATATTATCTATTTCTGAATAAGGTACATATAACAAGTTCTTATCCAAACATTCAATCAAGAACCGCTTAGCATCGTCTAAAGACAAATCCGTAAATTCCTGTGCATTTTCATTGACGGCCTTTGGATCTACTTTCCAGCTAAGGAAACCTGTTGTTTGCATCCGTTTCCATATATCGAGAAGCTCTTCCGATGTTTTCGCATTTTCTATTTCATCTGCAAAGTTTTGATTTGCTTTAGCTAATTCACAATATATAAAAGAGCCTCCGCCCTGCCAATTTAATAATTGTGAAATTCCAGAAGTTTCAGCGTTTATTACATTATTCAATCTTTTCATTATTAGGTTGATTTGCTCTTCCATTTGCTCACATCCTATATAACGTCTATACATTTTATGTGAAACTGCAGCTGTTGTACCACTTCCCATATGATAGTCGAGAACAATGTCATTTTTTGATGTAAACAATGACAACAAAAAAGATATGTATTTTTCGGGTTTTTTCCCATTTCTAAATACAACTCCACCCTCATTTATAACATTATTATACTCCGTTTCATAATTGAAAAAATTCGGATATGGTTTCTCTGTCATATCTGAGCTTTGTGGTTTCCCCTGATAATATCCTCCATTCTTATTACCTTTTGGAGGCGTATAAAACCGTCTAAATCCGAAAGAATCATCTCCCATACCTTCAACCTTAAAAATAGTTTCAGGAGGATAATTAGAAGAAATTGGCTCAATATACTTTACATATAAACGCCCACTACTATTTTTCTCCCTTATAGAACCACGCACACTGATTGTTTTGGATAAAAGTTCATTAGGTTTTTCTTTTGTAGCCTTATATTTTTCAGGGGTATATATTTCGACTTTCTTATCATCAAAATAAGTAATCTCCGGTTCACCAAATTCTTCTATTTTCCAAACATAATCATCGAGCGTTTTCTCCTCTATCCTTTTAGGCATTTTGGCATCTAAAGAATTGCTGTAAATCAATGTATATTCCATAATATCATTAAATTCCTTATCCCCAGTTAGAATTCTGTCAGGATGCCTCACTTGAATATTAAATGTACATAAGAATTTAGGAAATATTTCATCCATCAACAGTTTTAAATATGCAAATTCATGATAACTACATTGAACACAGATGATGCCGTCATGAGTTAGCAGTTTTTTTGCTATTTCAAAACGATTACGCATAAATGTGTACCATGATGCATGATTAAATGAATCATTATATCCAAAACTATCACTACCTGTATTATATGGAGGATCAATGTATATCAATTTAACCTTACCCGCATATTTTTTCTTCAATGAATATAAGGCCAATAGATTATTCCCTTTAATAATCAAATTATCATCCGTTGAGACACTTTCCACTTCGTGCTCACCATCAAGATCGTATTTTTTGAAATTAGTCAATATTTTGGGTTCAGTCAAACGGTTAATTTCATCTGGGGCAAGAATTTCATTCCAAAAGACTTCATTCCTCTTGGCATCTTCTTTGGTTTGTCCACCTTCAAGCATACAATCTTTGTAAGGCCATGAAAGCACCACTTCGCGACTTTCAGAGAGGAACTCGCCATCCTCATTTGTCAAGCCAATTTTATTCTTAAAACAGGTGTAGCTATCTGGCAAGAAGCGCTTGTTCATCACGAACTTCTGAAACTTCACCTTGTCGAAAACCTGCACACCATCCACATCCGTAAAGAAATTCTTCTTCAAAGCATCATGCGATAGCAGCAGTTTTATCAAATCGGGGCGAACGGCCAAAGCCGCTTCCACTATTGCATTTTTCAAAAGCACTCCATCTTCTGTACAATATTTGCTCTCCAGCCGGAGCAGCTTTTCCAATTCTTGAAACAGGCTTATATTACTCATCGATAAAATATTTCCATTATTATTTAATCTACTTTATAAAATGTACCGGAACCATAGCCAGACCATACAAGAATTCCCTCATCAAATGTATACAAATAAGGGCTATAACGAAATTTAATATAGAAATCGGTTCCTCTCAGGTTATAAACATAAGAATTTAATTTATCCCCTATCTCAACTTTATATTCTCCTTTATCTATTTGGGTTTTAACCAATACAAAAGAAATCGGCTCGCCATCATCGTCCAATGTTCCGTAGTCCAAATCTATTTTTTCATAAATAGCAATGACATCATGTCCGTCTTGAGTTTTCAAAGTAAAAGAGGAAAACAAAACACTCACAAATAGTAACACAATTAATCTCTTCATAATCATATTATATTCCATTTATACCACCATTTATTACCCAAAGAGTTTACTTTCTAAACTTTTTGATTTAGCAATACTTTCATAATATTCTTGTATTTCCTCATAATTAATGAAAGAAAAACTGCTATCACATGAATTATATGGATATTGCCCTATTACTTGATCAAACTTTTCTCTATGTTTCTCAGGAGCTACAATATAAAACTGTGTTTTAAATTGATTTAATTGCAGGCTTCTATTAAAAGCGCCATTTAAAGTACCTATACTATCGACAATTTCGAACACTTTTTGAGGATATAGTAATCCTTTTTTGTTGAACCATAAAACATCTATCCGTTTCACTTCCCTAATAACTTCCTCATAGGTAAAATTCGGAACTTGTGAAAGTGTCGCAATTTGATTTAAATGAATTCTATCACGATAAAGAGCGGATGGATCTGCTGTATATGTTTCATAATTATTATAATTCCCAATTTCCAAACAGATACCTTCAATAAAAGAATGCATGCGTATCTTATCTTTCTGTTTAGGTGTTGGAGCTTCTACATAATCAGCAAGAGCATAAATACTTAGTCCTATTTTTTTAAACATTCTGTTGTTTCTGATTTCACGATATAAAACACCCCTTATGCCAGCTTGCCAATCTTTAGAGTTTTTTGCCGTTGGATAATATTTCTCAATATTTTCATATATGTCATTCAACGTAGCAGTGCCACCGCGTTCCAACATCACTTGCCTTATTGCTTCTATTTTCGTCATATATTTTCACAGTACAATTATGTAACAAAGAATGAATAATAGTTCATTAAATAAACGAATAATACATTTAGTTTATATTACAAATCCAACTATTAGGAACATATTTTCTTAATTCATCAAGCACAATTTCATACCCTCGCTCCGACTTACACACAAGGTTCCAAAATTTGCTACTAATAAGCAATTCCTCATCAGCAAAAAATTGACGTACACGCCCCTGTGTCCATGGCTTTCCTTCGCCATATCGATTATAGGCGGTTGCAAAACAAATCTTAATATTTTTTTCTGACCCAAGGGTATTGGCAAGAATACAATATTGTTCCAGCAAAGCTTCTTTTTCTGAACGGGCTTTTTTATTATCAAGGTCACCACCTATCTTTAACTCGATAAGGTAGTGCATCCCCGTCTCAATATCTTTCAGATAATAATCACTTTCATGACGTTTACTGTGTCGGGATGTTGATTTTTTGGAACTAATACCTACATAATCAGAAACTTCGGGCTTTTTATGATTGATACCTTTTGTATTTTTATATCTTTCGAGGAGTTCAGCAATATAATCTGTCTGTTCTTGATAGATGGGGCCTTCTACATGCTGACTAACCTCATAATTTAGAGAAGCGATATTAATAGCCATCTTTTCCAACATGTTACCAAGGCTGCTATCCAGCGAACGAGCAAGTGCTGAATAATATTGGATGTCCGCTCCAAGAGCTGCTATAAAAACATTATGTATCTTCATGTTGATAGTCCCTTCTTCATCATCAACCTCACTCAAATGACGGTCTGAAAATCCTGATGCATAAGCTTCAATCGCTTGTCTGATGACCGCACGAATTGCACGTTCCTTATTTACATTCTCAATCATTTTTCTTATGTTTTAATAATATAGCAACTCATATTAATTTAAGGCAAGCCCACTATTTCTTAACATAGGGATATATTAAAATCAAATTGTGACAAAGTTACATTATTTTCTTAATAATACCCGCTGTTTAAGTGAAAATCATCAGAGCAAAATCCAATACAATAGTCACAAAAGTAAAATTGCTATTACAATCAACTAAATGCATACTATTCCTTGAATATTACTCTGTGTGGTATCTTAGCGCATAAACATCTCTTCCGCAAACAAGATTGTTTATCCTCAACACCCCATCGACCTTATCCAATTAATCATAAACAATCTTATATCTTGGCTAATTGTCAGCTGGCGCACCTCCCATTCCATGACAGATGACAATTACAGTTAACTAAAAATGAAAAGACGAACGGAATGGGCATCGCAGCCCCACGCAAAAAAAAGAACGCCTCCCGATTCTTGCAATCAAGAGGCGTCTCTACACAAAAGCTGTGTACTCGAAGCGGGACTTGAACCCGCACAGCCGCAATGGCCAAGGGATTTTAAGTCCCTCGTGTCTACCGATTCCACCATTCGAGCATCCTTTGGAGCGGAAAACGAGACTCGAACTCGCGACCCCAACCTTGGCAAGGTTGTGCTCTACCAACTGAGCTATTTCCGCAAACTGTGTCCGAAAAAGGACGGGTGCAAAGATAAGCAGTTTCCGCTGGACGGCCAAACTTTTCAGACACATTTTTTTTACCACGACAAACTCAACGACCCAGCAGGGCTTTCTCGGCCTGCTCCATCGTGGAGAAGTTGAAACCGTCTACCACCTGGCGCATCAGCTGGGCGATGCGGTCGTTGCACAGGTTGCCGATGCTGCCCTCGTGGGTGTGGTGCACTTCCTTGCAGGGGGTGAAGCGGCCGGCCTCGATGTCGAGACCCACCTTCTTGTAGGCGTCGCGGAAGGGCATGCCTTCGCGGGCCAGGCGGTTGACTTCCTCGACGCTGAAGATGAGCGAATAGCGGTCGTCGTCGAGGATGTGTTCGTTCACCTTGACCGCGTTCATGATGTAGGTGGTCATCTGCAGGCAGTCTTTCAGCTCCTGGAAGGCGGGCAGGAAGACTTCCTTGATGATCTGCAGGTCGCGGAAGTAGCCCGAGGGCAGGTTGTTGGCAATCATCATGATCTGCTGGGGCAGCGACTGGATCTTGTTGCACTTGGCGCGGGTCAGCTCGAAGACGTCGGGGTTCTTCTTGTGGGGCATGATGCTGGAGCCGGTGGTGCACTCGTCGGGCAGCTTGATGAAGCCGAAGTTCTGGCTGTTGAACAGGCAGGCGTCGAAGGCCAGCTTGGAGAGGGTGCCGGCGATGGTGGCCAAGGCGAAGGCGACGTTGCGCTCCATCTTGCCGCGGCCCATCTGGGCGTAGACGACGTTGTAGTTCATGGAGTCGAAGCCCAGCAGGCGGGTGGTCATCGAGCGGTCGAGGGGGAACGACGAGCCGTAGCCGGCGGCGGAGCCGAGGGGATTGCGGTTGCACATGCGGAAGGCGGCCTGCAGGAACATCATGTCGTCCACGAGGCTCTCGGCATAGGCGCCGAACCACAGGCCGAAGGACGAGGGCATGGCGATCTGCAGATGGGTGTAGCCGGGCATGAGGACGTCCTTGTAGCGTTCGCTCTGGCGGATGAGCACGTCGAAGAGCTGCTCGACGGCCTCGGCAATGTCCTTGATCTGCTCGCGGGTGAAGAGCTTGAGGTCGAGCAGCACCTGGTCGTTGCGCGAGCGGCCGCTGTGTATCTTCTTGCCCACGTCGCCCAGCTTGCGGGTGAGCATGAGCTCTACCTGCGAATGGACGTCCTCGACGCCGTCTTCGATGACGAACTCGCCCCGCTCGGCCAGGGCGTAGATCTGCTTCAGCTCGGCCAGGAGCTGCTCCAGCTCGGCAGCGGTGAGCAGGCCGATGCTCTGGAGCATGGTGATGTGGGCCATGGAGCCCAGCACGTCGTGCTTGGCCAGGTAGAGGTCCATTTCGCGGTCGCGCCCCACGGTGAAGCGCTCGATATCCTTGTTTACTTGTACTGATTTTTCCCAAAGTTTCTGTGCCATGTCACTATTTCCTCCACACAAATTGTTTTCAATCGTTATTCATATTGTATCAGGGCCAGCATGTCGGCCATCTTTTCCAGTCCTTCCTGCAGGGGCTTCTGCACCATCGCCTTCATGAAGGGGTTGAGCTCCATGCCGATGGTGAGCTTCATCTTGCACTCGGCCTCGCCCGTGGGCACGATCTGGATCCAGAGGTTGAAGGGCAGCGGCGAGGTGGTGGTGCCAAACTTGATGCACTTCTCGGGCTCGCGCTCCACGATCTCCAGGGTGATGGTCCCCACGGGAGGCACTTCGACACTGAGGCTGTCTGCCGTGAACGACAGGTTCTTCACCTTGTCTTCGGGCAGGCGGTCCTTGATTTTCTCCAGATTGCTCAAATCGGACAATTTGCCGTAAACGGCGCTTTGGGAGGCGGGAATCACCTTCACTCCACTCTCAAATTTCGTCATAATCTACTCAGTTCTTTTTTAAGGCAAAAAAGAACTACCCGGGCAGGAGCTGTCCGAACAGTTCTTTTCTTACTATGGATTTACAAATCAAGATTCTTACTTTCCGGCGGCGTCCCAGTGTGCAGGGTCTTTTCTCCATTCGTCGAGCGTGGGGATGTCCTGCTCTTCGATATAACCCGTACGCACGGCCACGTCGAGAACGGCTTCGTAGTTGGTGAGCGTCACCAGGGGCACCTTGGCGTCCTTGAAGGCTTTCTCGGCAATGGGGAAGCCGTAGGTGTAGGAGGCTACCATGCCGATCACCTCGCAACCGTCGCGGCGGATGGCCTCAACGGCCTTCAGGCTGCTGCCGCCCGTCGAAATGAGGTCCTCGACCACCACTACCTTCATGCCCGGACGGAGCTCTCCTTCGATGAGGTTCTCCAAGCCATGGTCTTTCGGGGTGGAGCGGACATATACAAACGGCAGGTTCAGCGCGTCGGCCACCAGCGCGCCCTGAGGGATGGCTCCCGTGGCTACACCGGCAATGGCGTCGACCTGCCCGAAACGTTCGAGAATCAGTCGTGTTATTTCAATCTTTACAAAATTGCGGAGAGAAGGATAAGAAAGCGTCTTGCGGTTATCACAATAGAAAGGCGATTTCCAGCCCGAAGCCCAGGTGAAGGGATTGGCCGGTTGAATCTTTACTGCTTTAATTTTCAATAACTTCTCTGCGAACAACTTTTCTAAATTTCTCATAGCGGATTATTGTTTATAATCAAATATGGTACAAAAGTACGGAAACAGAATGAAAATAGAAAAGGAATGGTCGATATTTTTTTCACGCCTCATTCATTTTCATCGGAGAGGTCGATGCAGCGACCGATGTCGTCCATCGAAAAGCCGCGCCCCAGGGCGAAACGGGCGAGCTTGGCGCGGGCTTCGTAGTCGTTGCGCGCGCGGAGGGTCTTCCGCTTCGAGGCAAGCAGGGCACGCAGGGACGAGAGGTAGGCGTCGGCGTCGACCACCTCGTCGAGCAGGGGGGCGTAGACCGACTCGGGGATGCGCTTGAGGCGCAGGGCCTGGCCGATCTTGACCTTGCCCCACCCGGCAAAAAGAGACTTGTCGCGGATGAAGGCGCGGCAGTAGCGCTCGTCGTCGACGAAACGCTCTTCTTCCAGACGGGCCACGATGCGGGCGGCCGCCTCGGCGGACAGCCCCCAGCGGAGAGCTTTCTCGCCAACTTCGGCCCGGCAATGCTCGGCCGACGAACACCAGGCCGCCAGGCGGCTCAGGGCTTCTTGTTCACTGATGGCTGCTTTCATGATTTTTCTGCGATAACGAAACGGGGGTTCTGCGAAAGGTCTTTTTCCACACGGACGTGGGTGTAGCCCAGGGACTGGAGCATGTCTGCCGTCTGGGGGCCATAGGCGCGGTTGATCTCAAAATAGAGCCGTCCGCCGCCGGCCAGCAGCTGCCGTCCCAGCGAGGCGATGCGGCGGTAGAAGCGCAGGGGGTCGTCGTCGGGCACGAAGAGGGCCAGCGAGGGTTCCCAGCGGAGGACGTTGGGCTCCATGTCGCGCCGCTCGGAGTCGGTGACGTAGGGCGGGTTGCTGACGATGACGTCGTAACGGTCTGCGCCGTCGGGTTCGCAGGTGAGGACGTCGCGCTGCTCGAAGCGCACATCGGCCTCCAGCCGGCGGGCGTTGGAGCGGGCCACCTCGAGGGCGGGGGCCGACACGTCCCAGGCGGTGACCTGCGCGCGGGGCAGGTCTTTGGCCAGCGTGACGGCGATGCAGCCGCTGCCTGTGCCCACATCGAGTACCCGCGCGCCGGCAGGCACCTCGCGAAGCATCCGCTCGACCAGCTCTTCCGTCTCGGGGCGGGGTATCAGCACCGCAGGGGTCACGCAGAAGTCCCTGCCCAGGAAGCGCGCCCGACCCTCGATGTACTGCAGGGGCTCAAAATTGCAGAGCCGCGTCAGAATGTCGTCCAGTTCCTGTTCGTTTTTTGAAGATAAAGCTATATCTTTGCCCAGGTAATAGTCGGCCGACGACTGCCCCAGCAGGTCGCAGCACACGATGCGCGACAGGGCCGCCGCCTCGCCTGCCTCGTAGCAGGCCGCCAGGCGGGAACGGATGGAAGCGATGGTCACTATGCTCATATAGTCAAAAAAATGAAAAGTTTGTACAAACGGGGATAATGTCGTGCAAAAGTAGGCATTCTCCCCCAAAAACGAAGAATATGGAAGACGAAAAATACATGCGCCGATGCATCCAGCTGGCGCGAAACGGACTCTGCAACGCCGCTCCCAACCCCATGGTGGGGGCGGTCATCGTACACGACGGACGCATCATCGGCGAGGGCTACCACGTGCGCTGCGGGCAGGCCCACGCCGAGGTGAACGCCGTCCGCTCCGTCCGCGAGCCGGCCCTGCTGAAGGAGGCCACCCTCTACGTCAGCCTGGAACCTTGTGCCCACTACGGCAAGACGCCGCCCTGCGCCGACATGATTGTGGAGAAGCAGATACCACGTATCGTCGTCGGGTGTCAGGACCCCTTTGCCAAGGTGGCGGGACGAGGCATCCAGAAGCTGCGCGACGCGGGCCGCGAGGTGGTGGTGGGCGTGCTCGAGGACGAGTGCCGCGCCCTGATCCGACGCTTCATCACCTTCCACACCCGCCGGCGCCCCTACATCACGCTGAAGTGGGCCGAGTCGGCCGACGGCTTCATCGACCGCCTGCGGACGGACGGACACCCCACCGTGCTCTCCAGCCCCCTGACGGCCATGCTGGTACACAAGATGAGGGCCGAGCATGCGGCCATCCTCGTGGGCACCGACACCGCCCGCCTGGACAACCCCAGCCTCAACGTGCGCCACTGGTACGGCCCCGCACCCGTGCGCGTCACCATCGACCGCCATCACCGCCTGCCGCAGGACCTGCACCTGTTCGACGGCTCCTCGCCCACGCTGGTCTACACCCGCGAATCGCTGGAAGAGATACTGGCCGACCTCTACGACCGCCAGCTGCAGTCGCTCCTGGTGGAGGGCGGAAGCCGCCTGCACCAGTCGTTCATCGACGCGGGCCTGTGGGACGAGATCATGGTCGAGGAAGCTCCCGTCAGGCTGGGCGAGGGCGTCAGCGCGCCCGTCGTCAGCCCGCGGATACCCTACCGGCGGGAGTGCCACTTCGGCCGCTTCTACCGCCACTACCTGGCGGCGGAGACCTGCCCCGATACACCTGCAGAAAGCCTGTTTTAATCGACAAAAACCAGCGTATTATCTATAATTTTATATAAAACTTCCCGACAAAGGCATTTTAGAATAAAAATGTTCCTATTTTTGCAGCTTGTAAATAAACAACATAAAAGCAACATAGTAGCCAATTAGCAACAAATGAGACTGAAGTTTTTATCTATCATTGTAAGTTTTCTCATCGTGTCCGTCGCCGTCAGTTCGTGCCTGAACTCGGACAACAACTACGAATTCAGCACCGACGCCACGATACACGCTTTCCAGCTCGACACCATCTATGGCAAGACTTACAAGTTTGAAATAGACCAGATACAGCGCATCATCTACAACCGCGACTCCCTCCCCATGAGCGCGGACACCATCATCGACAGCATCCAGATCAAGACATTCACCACGACCAGCGGCATCATCATGTCGGGCACACCCGACACGCTGCTCAATACGGACAACTACCAGAACCTGCTGCCTGCCATGAACGCTTCGCCCGGCATGACCTTTACCGTGCTGGCCGCCGACGGCGTCACCAAGCGGCAATACCACCTGGTGATCAACGTACACCGCGAAGACCCCGACTCGCTGGTGTGGAAGAAGATGGACGCCATCCCCTCCTTCAACGCCGCCACAGGCCAGCTGAAGGCAGTGACGCTGGACAAATATCTCCTGGTATATACAGGCCTGCAGACGGCCTACCGCACCTCGACCGTGCCCACTGAATACGGCTGGGAAGCCTTGACGACCGACCTGCCGACCAACGCCGTGACGGCCTCCCTCACCAACCATCAGGACACCCTGCTGGTCAACACCGACGACGGGGCTGTCTATGCCTCGACCGACGGCATCGGATGGAGCCGGCGGGAAGCCCTGAGCGGACAGGTGGTCAGCCTGCTGGCCAGCTTCCCCGCCAACCAGACAAGCGCCACGCCCGCCACGCTGAACGCCATCGTGAAGGATGCGGCCGACGGCAAGAGCTACTTCGCCACGACCACCAGCACCCTGTCGGCCTGGACGCTGGGCGAAGAGGTGCCCGAAGGATTTCCCTCGGCTCCCTATACAGCCTGCATGAGCCTGACGTCCAACGGACTGAACAAGGCTTTCCTCGTGGGCAGCGAGGCAGAAGGCAGCGAGCAGACCGTCCCCTGGTCGTCCATGACCGGAACGGGATGGGTGGACCTGAGCACGACTTCCGATACCCATTGCCCTGCCCTGTCGCGTCCCTACATCATGAACTACGGCGACGCCCTCTACATCTTCGGCGGACAGCTGGAGAGCTTCTACAAGTCGGCCACGGGCGGCATCGCCTGGGAGAAGCCCGAAGAGAAATTCCTGTTCCCCGCAGAGTTTGCCCTGAAGGGGACATCCTATACCGCCACCGTAGACCAGAACAACTACATCTGGATCGTATGGGGAGGCGCGGGCCACGAGGTGTGGCGCGGCTGCCTCAACCAACTGAAAAAGTACTAACACCGACTTTATTGATATAAAGATGACGTATAAAGAACAAATCGACCTTGACAGAATACCGCGGCACGTGGCCATCATCATGGACGGCAACGGACGATGGGCCAAGCAACGCGGACAGGAACGCAGCTTCGGACACCAGGCCGGCGCCGAGACGGTACATGTCATCGCCGAAGAGGCGGCCCGCCTGGGCATCCGATACCTGACGCTCTACACCTTCTCTACCGAGAACTGGAACCGTCCCGAAACGGAAATCGCCGCCCTCATGAGCCTGCTCTTCGACTCCATCGAGGAAGAGACCTTCATGAAAAACAACATCCGCTTCCGCGTGATAGGCGACACGGCCAAGCTGCCTGCCAACGTGCAGACACGCCTCAACGCCTGCATCGAGCATACCTCTGCCAACACGGGCATGTGCCTGGTGCTGGCCTTGAGCTACTCCTCGCGCTGGGAACTGACCGAAGCCACCCGCCAGATAGCCCGAAAGGTGCAGGCGGGACTCCTGACGCCCGAGCAGATAGACGACCATACCATCGACGAGCATCTGGCCACGAGCTTCATGCCCGACCCCGACCTGCTGATACGCACGGGTGGCGAACTCCGCCTGAGCAACTACCTGTTGTGGCAATGTGCCTACTCGGAGCTATACTTCTGCGACACCTACTGGCCCGACTTCAAGGAAGAGGAGCTGTGCCGCGCCATCTGCGACTATCAGAAACGCGAACGCCGTTTCGGCAAGACCAGTGAACAAATCAGTTGAACCACCTGACAGACAGACGCTCAACGTTGAAATAAAGGAACCTGTAACATTATTAATATATATAGTGAATAGAATGCAGCATCGTATCTTCTCCATATTGGTAGGAGCACTCCTCATCCTCGGCTGCCTGCCGGTAGCAGCGCAGGACAACAACACGGAAAAACCCGTTGTCCTCTACACCAGCACGCCCAAGAAGTATGAAATAGCAGACATCCGCGTAGAGGGTGCCGACAATTACGAAGACTATGTCATCATCAACCTGTCCGGACTTTCGAAAGGACAAGTCATCTCCATCCCCGGCGAGGAAATCAGCCAGGCGTGCAAGCGCTACTGGCGCCACGGACTCTTCTCGGACGTCGCCATCACGTGGGACAAGGTGGAGGGCGACAAGGCCTGGATCACCATCCACGTCAAGATGCGCCCGCGTGTGTCTGAAATCCGCTTCCATGGCGTCAAGAAGTCCGAACGCGAAGACCTCGAAGCCAAAATCGGCATGATCAAGGGAAACCAGATCACCCCTAACCAGATAGACCGCGCCAAGACACTGATACAGCGCTACTTCGACGACAAGGGATTCAAGAACGCCGAGGTCATCATCAACCAGAAGGATGACAAGAACAACGAAAACCAGGTCATCGTCGACATCGAAATCGACAAGAAGGAGAAGGTGAAGGTGCACAAGATCACCATCGAAGGCAACAAGGCCATCACTGCCAAGAAGCTGAAGCGCGTGATGAAGAAGACCAACGAGAAGGGCAAGCTGCTCAACCTCTTCCGCACGAAGAAGTTCGTGGAGGAGAACTACGAGGCCGACAAGCAGCTCATCATCGACAAGTATAACGAGCTGGGCTACCGCGACGCCATGATCGTGGCCGACAGCGTGACGCCCTACGACGAAAAGACGGTCGACGTCTACCTGCAGATTGAAGAAGGACAGAAGTACTACCTGCGCAACGTGACGTGGGTGGGCAACACGCTCTATCCGTCCGAGCAGCTGAACTACCTGCTCCGCATGAAGAAGGGCGACGTCTACAACCAGAAGCTGCTCGAAGAACGTACCTCGACCGACGACGACGCCATCGGCAACCTGTACTACAACAACGGTTACCTCTTCTACAGCCTCGACCCCGTGGAGGTGAACATCGTGGGCGACTCCATCGACCTCGAAATGCGTATCTACGAAGGCCGCCAGGCTACCATCAACAAGATTATCATCAGCGGCAACGACCGTGTATATGAAAACGTGGTGCGCCGCGAACTCCGTACCCGCCCGGGCGACCTTTTCAGCCGCGAAGAGCTGATGCGTTCGCTCCGTGAAATCCAGCAGATGGGACACTTCGACCCCGAACAGCTCCAGCCCGACATCAAGCCGCACCCCGAAGACGGTACGGTGGACATCGGCTATCCGCTCGTGTCCAAGGCCAACGACCAGGTGGAATTCTCCGCCGGCTGGGGACAGACGGGTATCATCGGAAAGCTGAGCCTGAAGTTCACCAACTTCTCGCTGGCCAACCTCCTGCATCCGGGCGAGAACTACCGAGGCATCCTGCCGCAAGGCGACGGACAGACGCTGACCATCAGCGGACAGACCAACGCCAAATACTACCAGTCGTACAGCGTTTCCTTCTACGACCCGTGGTTTGGCGGCAAGCGTCCGAACGCCTTCTCCGTGTCGGCCTTCTACTCCCGCCAGACGGACATCAGCAGCCAGTACTACAACGATGCCTACTACAACAGCTACTACAACAGCCTCTATAGCGGCATGTACGGCTACGGCCTCTACAACTATGGCAACTACACCAACTACGAAAACTACTACGACCCCGACAAGTCGGTACAGATGTATGGTGTGGCCATGATGTTCGGTAAGCGTCTGAAGTGGCCCGACGACTACTTCCAGTTCACCGCCGAGCTGTCCTACCAGCGCTACGTGCTGAGAGACTGGCAGTATTTCCCCGTGACCAACGGCAAGTGCAACGACCTGAGTCTGAACCTGACCCTGTCGCGAAGCTCCATCGACAACCCCATCTATCCGCGCCAGGGTTCCGAGTTCTCTCTCTCCGTACAGTTCACCCCGCCCTACTCTTCGTTCGACGGCGTGGACTACAGCAAGTACAACCTGAACAGCCAGGACGACATCAACAAGATGCACAAGTGGGTGGAATATCACAAGTGGAAATTCAAATCGAAAGTATACATCCCGTTGATGGACCCCTACACCGTGAAGCGCACCCCCGTACTCATGGGCCGCGTGGAGTTTGGTATCCTGGGTCACTACAACAAGTACAAGAAGTCGCCGTTCGGCACCTTCGAAGTGGGTGGTGACGGTATGACAGGCTACTCGTACTATGCAACCGAGACCATCGCCCTGCGTGGTTACGAAAACGGCTCACTGGCTTCCTACGGCAACGAAGGCTATGCCTACACACGCCTCGGCCTTGAGTTGCGTTACCCGCTGATGCTCGAGACAAGTACCAGCATCTACGCCCTGACCTTCGTCGAGGCCGGTAACGCATGGCAGGAAGTGAGCGACTTCAACCCCTTCGAGCTGAAGCGTTCGGCCGGTGTCGGTGTCCGCATCTTCCTCCCGATGGTAGGTATGATGGGTATCGACTGGGCATACGGTTTCGACAAGGTACGCGGTTCGAGCTCCTACGGCGGAAGCCAGTTCCACTTCATCCTGGGACAAGAATTCTAACCACAATGTTT
>ENA-OOWN01001021-OOWN01001021.1-human-gut-metagenome-genome-assembly--contig:-NODE-1021-length-22170-cov-2.484739_pt1 | contig 22170 bp, 12 predicted proteins | sample MGYA00241406_ERZ501319 | MGnify/ENA primary metagenome ERZ501319 (study PRJEB25962, sample SAMEA2042734) | human gut metagenome | biome: human gut; feature: human-associated habitat; material: faeces... | reverse complement strand
CGTCAGATCCTCGATCTGCACCAGGCAGCCGCACATGTCGGGTGCAAGTTCGTCGAAAGCGACGATCCGGGGAACGGGATGGCGAACATCGACGGTTTCGCAAGCGACATACCGGTCGAGCAGGGCACGGACACCGATGGCTTCCACGGCATAATCTCCCGCCGCAGGCATCGTACCGATCTGCACCACTCCGAAGCGACGGCACATAGCCAGCCCCTGAAGACGTACTGCGATGCGGCATCCCGGAGGATAGACCCGAAACAGGTCGTCCAGGCCGGCCATCAGCTCCACGCCCGTTCCGTCTTCCTGCAACACGACCGAGCAAAAGAAGTTCCCCGCTTCGTCGGACGTGGTGACCCGCCCCGCAACTACGATGTCCTGGACGATACGCACGGGCGTATCCCCGCACCGTGCGGAGAGGTCCGACAGGGAGAGGTTCGCCTCCGGAAGCGGATCGTTCTTCGGAGCCGGAACCCCGGCATCGTCGTAACATCCGGCGGCGAGCAGGGCGAAGAGAAGAAGGGAAAGGCGCAGCATCGCGGTTTATTCGATCCAGGAATCTTTCAGACCGAGGAAATAGAGTACGCCGTCCAGACCGATCGTCGATATCGACTGGCTGGCCGTAGCTTTCACCTTGGGCTTGGCGTGGAATGCGATCCCCAATCCCGCCAGGTCGAGCATCGGAAGGTCGTTGGCTCCGTCGCCGACGGCGATCGACTGAGCGATGTTGATGTTTTCAACCTGACACAGCAGACGCAGCAGTTCGGCCTTGCGGCGGCCGTCCACGATCTCGCCGACGTGACGGCCCGTCAAACGGCCCTCCTCGACCTCCAGCTCATTGGCATAGACGTAATCGAAGCCGTATTTCTGTTTCAGGTAGTTGCCGAAATAGGTGAAACCTCCGGACAGGATGGCCGTCTTGTATCCCACGCGCTTGAGAATGGTCATCAGGCGCTCCAACCCCTCGGTGATCGGCAGGTTGCGGGCGATCTCCTCCATCACCGAAACGTCGAGTCCCCGAAGCAGGGCGATGCGGCGCGTGAAACTCTCGGTAAAGTCGATCTCGCCCCGCATGGCGCTCTCGGTAACGGCCCGCACTTCGGGGCCCACACCGGCACGGTCGGCCAACTCGTCGATCACCTCGGTTTCGATCAGCGTGGAATCCATATCGAAACAGATCAGGCGTCGGCTGCGGCGGAAGATGTCGTCCTTCTGGAACGAAATATCGACCCCCTCGTTGGACAGCTCCATGAAGCGTTTCTGCAACACGGCCTTATCGCCGAGCGTACCGCGCACCGAAAGCTCGATGGCGCGGGTGGCCCGGTTCTCCTCCTCGAGCGGCATACGCCCCGTAAGGCGCTTGATCGCGTCGATGTTGAGTCCCTGTTCGGCGACCGCTTTGGTGACCCCTGCGATATGACGTGCCGTAACCTGACGGCCCAAAAGGGTGATAATATAGCGGTTCTTGCCCTGACGACCGACCCAGGCCTGGTAATGTTCCTCGGTGATGGGGGTGAAGCGGATCATTACGCCCAGTTCCGAAGCCTTGAAAAGCAACTCCTTGAGGATGGCGCCCGATTTGTCAGAAGTGGTCATGAACAGGATGCCCAAAGTCAGCGACTGGTGGATATTCGCCTGGCCGATGTCGAGGATGAACGCGTCGTACCGGGCCAGAATATCGGTCAGCGAAGAGGTCATGCCGGGCTTGTCTTCACCCGAAATATTGATTTGGATTATCTCTATCTTACTTTCCATAGCAAAATCCGTTAAATACATTATAGAGCAAAGTTACTATTATTTCCGGTTTTTTTGATTAAATTTGCGACTCAACCTATAAAATTTAAGTCTTTCATGGGATTTTCTTTTATCACCGCACAGCAGCCCGAAAACCTCATCGTTCCGGACAGCATACAAAAAGCCAAATTCGCGGAAACGGTCGAAAAAATCGCTAATATGGATTTGGAAAAAGTCCTGACGAATCTGGTGTCGGAAAGTATCTGGATCGGCCTGAAAATCGTACTCGCCCTGGCGATCTACATGGCGGGACGCTGGCTTATTCGCCGCCTCATAAAACTGATCTCGACGGCTTTCGAAAAACGCAAGGTGGATCGTTCATTACAAATCTTCCTGCACAACCTGATTAAGACTGTCTCATATATTATACTGATCCTTACGATCATACAAGTTCTGGGTGTCAATACTACCTCAATCGTAGCGCTACTCGCTTCGGCCGGTCTGGCTATCGGTATGGCCCTGAGCGGCACATTGCAGAATTTCGCCGGTGGCGTGATGATCCTGCTGCTCAAGCCCTACCGCATAGGCGATTACATCTCGGCCCAGGGACAGTCGGGTACCGTGCAGGAGATCATGCTCTTCTCGACCAAGATCACTACGGTTGATAAGCAAACCATTTTCATCCCGAACAGTTCGATCGCTACCGCGATCATCAACAACTATTCCACCTCCGAAACACGTCGCGTGGAGTGGGTGATCGGCATCTCTTACGGCGACGATTTCGCAACGGCACGGGAGGCTATCCTGGAACTGCTGTCCAAAGACGCACGGGTGCTTCAGGATCCGGCGCCTGCGGTATATATCGCTGCCCTGGCCGATAATTCGGTCAATCTGACGGTTCGGGCCTGGACGAAAAACGAGGACTACTGGGACGTTTTCTTCGCAATGAACGAGCTGTATTACAAAATATTACCTGAAAAGGGAATCAACTTCCCGTTCCCGCAGATGGACGTTCACCTGACCAAAGAGTAACCACACACAGCCAATCCGCATCCATTATGAAAAAGTGGTTTTTATTTCTGATTTTCATCGCCTGCGCGATTCCTTCGTGCGAACTGAAAGAAGTAGGACCCGAACAAACGACGTTCCCGGTCATCACGGACGAAGGAGCCACCATCGAAGACGGAGGCCGGGTATCTTCGGTTCAGAAAGTTTATGTGCAGGCCAATATATCGAACCAGTACGGTGCATTCTACGCTCAGGTGAAATACGACGTCAAATGGACCGATAAGAACGGAGTAGAGCACACGGAGCAGAAATCGACCAATGCCTACTATTTCAAGGCGACTTCCGACACGGTCTTTTACGAAGCAATCATCCCTGCACAGAAAGCCGGCAGTACGGTATATTGGCTGATCGTCGTGACCAACGAGAACGGCCTTTCTTCCGTAACCGAAGCCCAGCAATACAGCGTATATGCCATCTGAAACCGCATTTTCGAACGGTACGAGCCGGAGCGGATTCACCCCGCACGGCCCGAACGGACAGTGAAGAACCAAACTCAAACATATCATCGAACAGAAAAAATTATGGAATTGAAAGAGATTCTGGCCATTTCCGGCCAACCCGGTTTGTACAAATACGTCGCACAATCGTCGCGCGGCGTCATCGTCGAGTCGTTGTCGGACGGCAAACGCATGAATGCCGCAAGCAACTCCAAAGTGAGCGCACTGACCGAAATATCCATCTTCACCGAGGGCGAGGACATCCCGCTCGCAGAGGTTTTCACCAAAATTTACGAACATACGCAGGGACAGCCGGCCATCAGCCACAAGGAGGCTCCGGAAAAACTCAAAGCATATTTCGCAGAAGTATTGCCCGAATACGACCGCGACCGAGTCCACGTATCGGACATGAAGAAGGTTTTCTCCTGGTTCAATACCCTCGTGGGTGCCGGGTTCACCGAATTCAAACTGCCCGCAGAGCAGGAAGCATAAAGATTCGCCGGTGCTCCCTTTCGACAGGTGTGCACCGCTGCCGAACCTTTGCCCGAATAGACAATACAGCTCCGATTCCGCACCTGCCGGACGGAGCATTTTTATAAATAAAAAACCATGCGACCCATGAAAATATCGATCGTCGGAGGAGGCAATATGGGCGGAGCAATCGCTCGCGGACTATCCACCTGCGACCTGTTCCGACCACAGGACATTACGGTCATCAACCGCCGCGCGAGCAAAACCGCCGAAATACAGGGGTTCAATCCGGAATTGCAGGCCGTTACGGGCGACTACAGCTCTCTGGCTACGGCCGACATCGTGATAATCGCCGTGAAACCCTGGATGGTGGAGGCACTGATAAAAGAGCATCTGACAGGGAAGCGGCCCGATGGACAGATCGTCATTTCGGTAGCGGCGGGCATTTCCCTGGAACAGCTGCAAACATGGGCTGGAAAAGACAGAGCCCTTTATTGCGCAATTCCCAATACGGCCATCGAAGTAAAGCAAAGCATGACGTTCATCACGGGGCTGAATGCGACCGAAGATCAGAACAGACTGGTTTTGAATATTTTCGGTGCATTGGGCAAAGCGGAATTGGTGGAAGAGCGGCTACTCGGTCCGGCTGCTCCTGCGGTATCGCCTTCGCCTTCCGTTATATCCGGGCAGCGATGGAGGGCGGGGTAGAGCTGGGCCTTTACCCGCAAAAGGCTCAAGAAGGCGTTCTGCAAACCCTGCGCGGGGCGATCGCCCTGCTCGAATCCAACGGCTCGCACCCCGAACAGGAGGTGGATAGGGTAACCACAGCCGGAGGAATCACGATCAAAGGGCTGAACGAAATGGAACACGCCGGATTCACTTCGGCGGTGATCCGAGGGCTCAAGGCAAGCAACAACGGGTAATGGTTTCCGGGCGGAATACCGAACTTTCCCGACATTACAATTCGATGAAACCTGCGCCGGGAGTGGTCGGAAGATGCCGCTGCACATTATCTTTGCAGAAAATAGGAAGCGGTTCGGCAATTCTTGCGTACAAACCCGCACGATTGCTCCCTCCTTTTCGTATCTTTGACTTCGTCTTAAATACTTCGCCTCGGCAAAATGCAAATAAATTTGCTTTTGTACTCGGCTTATTCGCATCTTGGGGCCGTAAATCGAGTATAAAACAACCGAAAGCCGAAACGCGGCTTTCAAAAAAAACGGATGAAAGAAATGAACAGACAGAAAATGATGGCGCTCGTCGCGCACGACAACATGAAACACGACCTGGCGGAATGGGTGGACTGGAACTGTGAAAAATTGAGCAAACACCGGATCGTCTGTACGGGTACGACAGGCAAGATCGTCGAAGAAACCCTGCTCAATCACTCGGCATCCCACCACTACGAGCAACCGGCACTCGACATCACGCGGCTGAAATCGGGTCCTCTGGGCGGCGACCAGCAACTGGGCGCCCTGATCGCGGACGAACGGATCAGTGCCCTGATTTTCTTCTGGGACCCCATGTCGGCGCAACCGCACGACGTGGATGTGAAAGCGCTGTTGCGCCTGGCGACGCTTTACAACGTACCCACGGCTGTAAACCGCTCAACAGCCGACTTCCTGATCTCCTCCCCGCTGTTCGAAGAGGAAGACTACACGCCCGTAGTCAAGGATTACACCGACTATATCCAACGCAGCCTGAAATAACCCCGGACGTTGATAATAAAAAGTGCCGCGACTTCTCTCGCGGCGCTTTGTTTTTACAGAGTTATCGAATAAACAAATGACGGGAAATCGAATAACGAATAAAAGGAGATCCTTACGCACGAAGCGACAATTTTCCGGCTCCACGAAATTCGGCACCGGTACGCTGCCGGGACTTTTCGGGCGGGCAGAAAGATTTGGTCGCCCTTGTTGAAAATATACGCTTAGGAATCGACAGGCAAGCGATTCTCGTGCAGAACAAAGCTACACATCATGCGAAAGCGGAGCAGGGATGACCCCGCTCACGTCGAAATCGCCCCAACGATCGGCGATCGAATCGAGCGTGGCATACAGTTCGTTCGGATCGAACAGAGTCACCAGCTTCAGGCGGGTTTCCTTGAAATTGGGAAGTCCCTTGAAATAGTTCGACAGGTGGCGGCGCATCTCCAGGATTCCGACCCGGTCGCCTTTGATCTCCAAGGATTTGGCTAAATGTTCTTTAGCGATTTCGACCCGCTCCGCCACCGACGGCTGCGGCATCACCTCGCCTGTTTCAAGAAAGTGTTTCACTTCGCGGAAGATCCAGGGCCGCCCGTAGGTCGCCCGCCCGATCATCACCCCGTCCACTCCATAGCGGTCGAACATTTCGCGGGCCTTGGGACCGGAGTCGATATCTCCGTTACCGATGATCGGAATCCGGATCGCCGGATTGTTCTTCACCTTGCCAATGAGCGTCCAGTCCGCTTCGCCGGTGTACATCTGCGCCCGAGTACGGCCATGTATGGTCAACGCCCGGATACCACAATCTTGAAGGCTTTCGGCCAAATCCACAATCACCTTGCTGCCTTCGTCCCATCCCAAACGGGTTTTCACCGTGACGGGAATGTCCACGGCATCCACCACGGCCCGCGTGATTTCCAACATCTTGGGAATGTTCTGCAACATGCCGGCCCCGGCTCCCTTGCCCGCCACGCGCTTCACGGGGCAACCGAAATTCAGGTCGAGCACGTCGGGACGGGCACGTTCCACCACGATACGGGCCGCATCGGCCACCGGACCCGGTTCCTTGCCGTAAATCTGGATGGCCACGGGGCGCTCGTCATCACACACCGCCAGTTTCTCCAAACTGCGGTTCACCATGCGCACCAAGGCATCTGCCGCCACAAACTCGGAATATACCATCGCCGCGCCGAAACGCTTGCATAAGAGACGGAAACCAATGTCCGTCACATCTTCCATCGGGGCCAAAAACACGGGATAAGGCCCGAACTCCACATTTCCTATTTTCATAGATGCAAAGGTACGGCAAGACAAGGAAAGAGAGAAAGAAAACGCTATTTTTTTAGAAAGAACAACAGAGGGAATGGCTCCCTTACACAAAAACAAAGAGAACGCCTTGCTGAAAACAGAACAGTACATTTTCGTCCTTTACTTTTAATTTTTCGTCAGCCAAGGAGTCATTATTCGAATATATTCATTAAATTGGCAGCCGGTGAGAATCTCCGGAAGAAAAAAGGAATTCCGCAGATTGGAAAATAACAAGAAAAGATTTGTTTGAGGACTAAATGAACCGAAACAATAATGAAAATTAATTCATGTTCTGCCATGTGCAAGAAATATCACAAGAAATACCAGATACTGGGGCTATTGTTCGTTTTGGGCGAATGTATGAATCTCTTCGCGCAACAACCTTCTCCCGACAATGAGACATTCTCGATCCAGATGCTGCCCACACAGTCGCAACTTCCCGTGGCAAACGTACATACCGTATTCCAAAGCAGCGACGGTTTCTTTTGGTACGGCACGATAGGTGGCGGCCTGTGCCGCGACAACGGCTACCAGATACACACTTTCCAACCTGCCAATTGGGTTGGACTGCCCGCCGCCAACAACATACTTTGCATCAACGAGGACACGGCAGGCAACATTTGGATGGGGACAGACGTGGGGCTGTTCCGCCTCGACCACGAGACAATGCGCCTCTCCATGCCTTATGACTTGCGCGGTGTGGTAAGCGCCATCTATCGGGACATCCAAGGGAAGCTATGGGTAGGGATGGACAACCGCGCCTACCGCTTCTCTGCAGACGGAAGCCAGATGGAAGAAACATACGACGGCCTTCCTTGCCAGCGCGTCAACAATTTCTATGCCGACAAGACCAACGGAGTCTACGCGCTTTTGAATGGAAAGCTCATGAAGAGAGGCGCGGACAGGAAGTTCAATGAAGTGATGCTAAGCCAGCCCGTCAATCCCATGGCCATGGCCAAAGACGCCTCGGGAGGCCTTTGGATTGCCACGTGGGACAAAGGCGTGGTGCATTACGACGCGGCCACAGGCAAAATTACCGAGCAGCCCGTCACCCGGACCACCCGCGACAAAGACTGCTGTCTGTCCATGCTCATCGACAGCCGCCATGGACTGATGTGGGTGACGACACAGGACAACCTGTGGGTCTATCGCATTAGCGGACAAGAACTTCTCCCTTACGAAACAACGCACTTCCTGCCGGAAGGAAACAAGATACTGGATATTCTGTACGAAGACCGCGAAGGCAACATATGGGTATCGGGATTCACCCCCACGACCTTTGTCGTCAGCTCCAATAAAACACAGGTAAAGAGAATGGAAGTGAACGCCATGCGCGACCTCACTGGCTATCCGTTACTGCCCGACCGCATGATAATAAACGGGGCAGACTACTGGATACACCAGGGACGTGTGGGGTTGATGCATTACAACAGTAAAACCCGGCAACTCAAAACAGTGGGCAATGGGGCCTACGGAAAGTGCATCGAGCCGGACAAAAGCGGACAAGGCTTGTGGGCAGCACGAGGCAACTCACTGGTCCGTCTTGTCCATAACCAAGGAATCAAAGAAACACCCGTCGCCGAACTGACAGAGACCATCACACACATCGCAGACAATGGCAAAGGCATCCTTCACATCGGCACAGACGGCGGCTTGTATGAGTATTCCCTGACAGGAAAACGGACAAAGAAGTTATGCGGCACACAAGCACCAGTGGAAGACATCGCGCTCTGCGGCGACCAACTTTATTTCATCGCACGGCAGAAAGGCCTGTTCAAGATACCGACAAAAGGCGGCACACCCTCCTGTCTGGCCATGTCTCCGTTCCTGTCAGCATTATCAGCCAACGCGGACGGCACGGTATGGACCGTAGGGAAAGATGGCAATGTGCACAGCCTCCGCCACGACACACTGAGCCGGGATGGCATGATGAGCAACAGTGGCGAAGTGTTCATCGACGTGATGTGCGACCGCCGCGGACACGTATGGATACTCAGCAACCAACGTGTCCGGGAATACAACCCGGAAAACCAAGCCTTCCGTACCATCCGTACCACCGACAGCCCCATCAATGTTTCCCTTTTCTATCATTTGGAAGAGATGCAGGGCGACAGCATCGGCATAGACGGCACCGGCGCTATTTGCATAGCCCCTTCTTCACCCGAACTTGACCGTCAGTCTTTTTCCGGACAGATGCCGAGAGTGACGGCTTTCCTGTATGGCGATAGCCTGAGCATCGTGGACAGCCGTACTGACCGCATCGACATTCCCGCAGGTTCCGGCACGGTAAGCCTGTATCTCTCCACCTTCGATATCTTCAACGCTGACAAAATCTGCTTCGCCTACCGCATCGAAGGCATCAACCAAGACTGGATTTATCTGCCGCAAGGTGTAAACACGCTCTATATCAACAACCTGACAAAAGGCAATCACAAACTGCACCTGCGTAGCACCGATGGTTCAGGATGCTGGAAGGAGGGGGAGAGTGTCATTCTGCTGCATCGCCAGTCGTTCTGGTGGCAAGAGTGGTGGGCCGTGCTTCTTCTCACCGCCACCGCCGCCGTGCCGCTTTATTGCCTTTGGCTGGTCAGTACGCGGGTACACAAACTACGTCAGATTCAACGGCAACGTCAGGACTTGGCACTTCGCGAGATTGCCGTACCTTCGCAACAAGAGTTGATTGCCGAAAAAGACAAGGAGTTCCTCGCATTGGCCAAGAACCATGTGGAGCAGCACATCACTGACCCACAATATAACGTGGAAGGTCTTGCCTCCGACCTCTGCATGAGCCGCTCCAATCTGCTTCGTCGCATACAATCGCTCACAGGCCTTTCACCTGTGGAGTTCATCCGCGACATCCGTCTGAAACATGCAGCCAAGATGATTTCCGAACACCCCAAGTTGGCCATGAGCGAGGTCGCCCAACGGGTGGGATTCGCCACGCCGAGTTATTTCGCAAAGTGTTTCAAGAAACGCTTCGGCATACTTCCCACGCAGTACGCGAATCGCAGAAATACGGAAGACAATGCAAGAAATGCGGAATTTTAGAGCAATAAATGTTGCAACACGTACTATTGCTAATATGTTTTATTGATTGTGCTTAAAGTATTTATAGAATGTCGCTACATTCGTCCTACCTTTGCGACAGAAAGAGTTCCATCAAAGATAAACTCTACATATAAGACGGGCATAGCCCGTGTACTGTGAACGCTAAAAAAGTCATTACCATGGTAACCCACAAACAATTACACATTTCAATAACTATGAACAAATTCCTGTTACTGGCAGCATTCTTGCTGTCAATGCTGACAAGCAAAGCACAAAACCCCTATCTCCCTTTATGGGAGTATGTCCCCGATGCAGAACCCTATGTGTTTGAAGACCCCGACCACCCGGGAAAATTCCGTCTGTATATCTACGGTTCGCACGATTCGCTACGCGACGCTTATTGCGGATTGGAACAAGTGGTGTGGTCAGCCCCCATTGACAACCTCACCCAGTGGCGCTATGACGGCATCATTTTCACCTCTGTGAAAGACCGCGATGGCAACCTGTTGCATAGCGACGGCCGTGGCGACCTGCTCTATGCACCCGACGTGACCATGCGCGAGGAAAACGGACAAAAAGTATATTACCTTTACCCCAACAACCAAGAGGTTGGGCGCGAAGGGATGGTGGCTAAAAGCCTGCGCCCCGACGGCCCCTTTGAGGTAATCAACTGGAGCACGACCGAGGCCCAAAAGACCGACGGAGTGTTACGCTTCGACCCCGCAGTATTCATCGATGATGACGGACGCGTGTATGGCTATTGGGGCTTTCAACAGTCGTTTGGTGCCGAACTTGACCCCGTAACCATGGCCACCGTCAAAGAAGGCACGGAAATCGTAACCGATCTCATCCCCAACCTTGGACAAGACGACACATTCAGGTTTTTCGAGGCTTCGTCCATACGTAAGATAAAGGACAAGTACGTCTTCATTTACAGCCGCCAGACACGGAACGGCGAATTTGGCTTAGGTAGCAGCCACTACACACTAGCTTACGCCTACAGCGATAGCCCGCTCGGCCCTTTCACTTATGGCGGTACCATAATCGACGGCCGTGCACGTGGCGTAGACCATGATGGTAATCCCACTTATACCGCACACCCCGATGGTAATACCCACGGTAGCATCATTGAAATAGACGGACAATGGTGGGTGTTCTACCACCGCCAGACAGGTACCAGCGAATATTCGCGCCAAGCCACTGTAGAGCCTATCACCGTCGAGGTAGAAGAAGGACCGGGCGGTAAGGTTACCATTTCCGAGGCTGAATACACTTCTATGGGTTTTCTTACCAATGGTCTCAACCCCTGCCAACGACAGATGGCAGGCATAGCCTGCTACTACACAGGACCCAACGGTTCGTGGGAATCGTTTCCCACATTCTTCCACTCAGGTTCCTACGTGCAGCCCACATACTACGAGGGTAATCCTGCAGAGGCTCCCTCAGATTTCGACTTACACAGCTGCCCGGTAGTGAACAACACTTCAGGCTCTGTGGTGGGCTACAAGTATTTCAACTTCGACATTCTGCCTGAAAGCGACCACATAGATGCCGTGTTCACCCTGCAACCGGGCGGACTGGACGGTAGCATCACTATCTTAGCAGGCAGCCCATGGACGGATCGTGGCGGCATGGTATTGGGTACGCTGGAACTGACGAGCGATATGTCACAAACCATCATCCCCTGCCACGTCACATTGTCGGGCCTCTCCCAACTAAAGGGCAAGCAAGCTGTATATCTCGTTTTCCAATCAACCCAAAACGGATCACTCTGTACGCTCCACCACTTCCAACTTTCCACGACTTGGCAGGAACAGTTGGCCATAGCCCAGAGCCTCGACCTCACGGGGCTGGCACAGGAAAAGATTGCAACTCTGCAAGAAGCCATGGATACAGATTACGCATCGCTCGATGCCGAAAGAAAAAAGGAAGCCATGCATCGCCTGGTATCAGCAATTGCCTTAATACAGGTAGCACAGAAGAACCTCACGGAACCCAAGTCACCCTATCATGGCAGCAAGGTGCATGCCGGTGACAGTTACTATCTTTATAATGTGGGACACGCGCAGTTCATGGGCTGGGGCGGCTACGGTTATTGGGGTACACAAGCCGGCTGGAACGACGAAGGCATTGAAGTGCGCCTGGTGGCCGCCGACGGCGAAGGCCGCTATTGGATAAATGTCCCCTCGCTGGGTGAGAATTGCCATTGGGGCTGGCTGGACACCAAGGGCGGAAGCAACGAAAAGCTACCAACGGGCGTGGATGCACAGTATTATCTAAACAGTTCGACAAGCAAAGAAACCGTACAACTGACTGCCGTAGCCAACGAAAACATCCCCAATGCCTACCGTATCTCACTGCCTGAAAACAACAACAAAATGCTGGGCTACGATGCACAATATCCCACCGTAATGTGCGTATCGGCCAGCATCACCGGTGCAGACGCACTATGGCAGCTGGTGTCCGAGGATGAGCGTAACCCAGGTATTGTGGTGGAGGACACCTGCCGCTACAAGGCACTACAGTTCACCACCACCGAGGCACAGGCATGGCAGATGAAACGTGTAGCCATGAGCGACAAGGTTGTAGGTACTCCCTCCGCCACATTCCATACCACCGATGTCCGCTCCACATTCCGCGCTTGGGGTACTTGTTTCAACGAATTAGACTGGATCGCCTTAAAGAAACTCACCGAAGAAGAACGCGCTGAATTTTTCCATCGTATGTTCTCTCCCACGGGCGACCTGCGTTTCGCCTTGGGACGCATCCCTTTAGGCGCCAGTGATTATGCCGGCCCCGAAAACTTCTATGATGAAGACGTGTACCATCAGGAAGACCATCCCATCGACCGCCTCGGAGCATGGTATTCATGCGACGAGATGCCTGAGGGCGAGACAGATTTCGAAATGGAGCACTTTACCATCGAACGCGACAAGAGGAACATCATACCTTTCATCAAAAAGGCGCAGGAACAGAATCCCGACATGGACTTTTGGTGCTCGCCTTGGAGTCCCCCGCAGTGGATGAAACACAGCCATCATTACAGCAACCGTGCGGGTTACGAAAATGGACTGGACATCACCTACCCCGCCTATACCTCCACGCAGTTCATCATGGAAGAAGAGTACCTACAGGCCTATCCTAAGTACTTCGGCCGTTTCATTGATGCCTACGCCGAAGAGGGCATCAACATTACAGGCATATGTTACCAAAACGAAGCCTACACTTGCAACTACTACCCTAATACTTCGTGGGAGGCCACCTCGACGGCCCGCTTCAATGCCGATTACCTCATACCTTACATACGTGCGACGCATCCCGGCGTGAAGGTTTGGCTGGGTACGATGAACACAGGTGACTTGCCTACCTTCCGTACCATCTTGGATTACCCAAGCAAGCACCCCGACTACAAAGGTAAGACACTGGCCGAGATGTTCGATGGTGTGGGCTTCCAATGGGAGGGGCGCAATGCCATCGCCACCATTGCTGACGAATACCAGGCACGTTTCCCGAACTTAGAGTTCATCCAGACAGAGAGCGAATGTGGCAGCGGCACCTTTGACTGGGCTGCCGGCACACATACCTTTGAACTCATCCACCATTATCTGAACCATGGTTGCGTAACCTACACCAATTGGAACAGCATTCTTGGCGGTAATGGACGTGGACCGTTCATGAATTGGTGGCAGAATGCACTTGTCCATCTCGACCTCTCCACACTAAAGCCGCGCTACACCCCCGAGTTTTATGCCTACAAACATTATAGCCACTTCATCGGCAATGGTGCCAAAGTGCTACGCAAAAGCAGCAAAGAGCCCCTTGTGCTTGTAACCGAGACAGGAAACGGAACATACGTGGTAGTGGCAGGCAACGAGAGTAATAGCGAACGCCTGCTAAGCATAGGTATTGACGAAGACAAGTATCTGACAGCCACTCTGCCGGCCCGTTCATACAACACCTTTGTCATTGGCGACAAAGAGTATATCGACACGCTGGCCGAATCCGAAGGTTACGATGGGCCTGATGCGCCGACCAACAACTTCACAGAAGCACAAATCAACGCCGCACGCACTGCATGGCAACAGGCGGTAAAGCTCGCACAAAATGTGGCCGATAAAACGCGCTACGATGAAAAGGCACGCACCCAACTCCTTGCCCTCGTAAAGGAACAGACAATGCTGACCGCAAAATTACAGAACCCCATCGTCTTTGCCGATCTCACCCGGCAACTGAACGATGCCACAGAACAAGTGCGGCTGACAGCGACTATGGAAAGCCCCTATACAGGCTCAACACCTGAAGAATCAGAACAATATTATCTTTATAACGTGAAGATGGGACTATGGCTCAATACAGGGCACGGTGCCTGGGGCACACAGGCTGGCTTAGACGAGGACGGAATGCTGGTTTCCATTTACCGCAAGGAGGGCAAGACGTACATCAAAACACCCGATATAGGTCACAACACCTACTGGGGTTGGTATGAAGGCAGTGTGCCCAAAAACTCTGGAGCAGCATATTATTACGAAGCCGAAGTTGCAGGCGAAAACGGTTCCATGTATTGTGATGTGCCTTTCACCGGTGTAAACCATGCCGAAGCGGTGGAAATAGAGGAAGTAAAGCAATCCAACCTCATTGCCCCCTATGCCATCATTGTCCCAGGTCAGAATAATGGGCATTGGAGCTACGATCCCACGCAACACGACATGATGTGCGTACGCACCAACTATCTGAAAGATACCGATGTTTGGCAGTTCGTAACCCGTGAGGAGCGTAACAACCCTACTGCAATAGGCACCGTATCTCCCCCACGACTTTCCGTAACCACTCCCAAAACAATCTACGACCTTTCAGGCCGTCGCGTAGACAGAACTTCTCATGGAATCTACATCATTAATGGCAAGAAAGTATTGAGATGAAAACATTCTATGAGGAGTCTACATCAAGAACAAACGTAAATACGTCAATTAAAAACAGTTGTTCCTATACAACGCCAACGGGCAAAGACTTGCTTGCAGTCTTTGCCCGTTGGCGTATACAATAGCATAAATATCATAAAGCAAAGGGAGAGATAGAATACTCTGGCCCACAAAGTAACTTGTACATAAACGTGTCGGCCTCATTCCCTTATAAACATGAGGGGAAAGGAGACCTATACGCACCACCCCAAAAAACAAAAACACAATGAGTAAAACCATCACTACCCTGCAATTAATCGCCACAAGAAAAATAAAACAGCACAAAAATCCCATGTATCGAGAAAAGGGCGTATCTTTGCAAACAAAACCCCACACCATGACGAGAAAAGATTTTGAAATCATGGCACCGGTAGGCTCGCGCGAATCATTGGCCGCAGCCATCAAAGCCGGAGCCGACTCCATATACTTCGGCATCGAAAACCTGAACATGCGGGCGCATTCGGCCAGTACGTTCACCATTGACGACCTGAAGGAAATGGCACAAACTTGTGCCGCACACGGCATCAAGAGCTATCTGACGGTAAACACCATCATCTACGGCGAGGATCTTCCGCTGATGCGTACCATCATAGATGCAGCCAAGGAAGCCGACATCTCCGCTGTCATAGCTTCGGACGTAGCCGTCATGATGTACTGCCGACAGATAGGGCAGGAAGTACACCTGTCCACCCAACTGAACATCAGCAACATCGAAGCGTTGAAATTCTATGCCCAATTTGCCGATGTCGTAGTGTTGGCCCGCGAACTGAATATGACGCAGGTGGCCGACATACACCGGCAAATAGAGGAACAACGCATTTGCGGTCCGGGCGGAGAGCTGATACGTATCGAGATGTTCTGTCACGGGGCATTGTGCATGGCTGTGTCCGGCAAATGCTATTTGAGTCTTCACGAAATGAATGCTTCGGCGAATCGAGGGGCTTGTATGCAGATTTGTCGCCGTTCATACGAAGTGAAAGACAAGGAGACCGGTAACGAGTTGGAAGTGGATAACGCTTACATCATGTCGCCGAAGGACTTGAAAACGATACATTTCCTGAACAAACTGATCGATTCGGGGGTGCGGGTATTTAAAATCGAGGGTCGTGCAAGGGGACCGGAATATGTGCGTACGGTCGTTTCGTGTTACAACGAGGCCATCGAGTCTTATTTGAACGACGACTTTACCGACGAGAAGGTCGCACAGTGGGACGAACGGCTCGCTACCGTCTTTAATCGAGGGTTTTGGAACGGATATTATTTGGGTCAGCGCTTGGGCGAATGGACTCACAATTATGGCTCGGGAGCCACGAAACGAAAGATATATATAGGCAAGGGCGTGAAGTATTTTTCCAACCTCGGTGTGGCCGAATTTCTCATGGAGAGCGGTTCGTTGAGCGTGGGAGACGAGATACTCGTCACCGGCCCGACGACCGGTGCGCTTATCCGCAAGGTGGAGGAGATACGAGTCGATTTGAAACCGGTACAAAAGACGGTAAAAGGCGAGCGGTTCTCGATGCGTATCGATGAGAAGATACGACCGTCGGATAAATTATTTAAATGGGTGGATAGTTCGGAACTTAATACAAAATAAAGATGTTCATGAAACGGGCGATAGTTATACTTTGTGGAATCGTATGCACCGGACAGCTTTTGGCCGCCAAGCCGGGAATCCCGGCTTATAACGATGACAGGGCTTTGATAGATAGGGGAATCTTTCTCTTTCAAGAGAAGAACTACGCGGGTTGTGCCGATGTGATGAAAGAGGCTTGTGAAGGCGATTTGTCGCCTGAGCAGCGGGAAACGGCCGACTGGTATATCGCTCTTTCGGAAGCCCGCAATTATTCGCCGCAGGCTGTACGGCGGTTAACGGATTTTTTGCGAAATTATCCGGATTCTAAACATACTTTGCAGGCTCGGTTGGCATTGGCCGATTATTATTACGACAGCCAAGATTATGCAAAAGCCTTGAAAACCTATCAGACGGTAAATGTGAGTCTGTTGACCGGCGACGAGGAGGACCGGTGGGGATATCGCACGGCATGTTCTTTGTTGAAGACCGGTAATCCCGATGCGGCGAAACCGCTGTTTCAGCTTCTAATCGGGAAAGAGAGATTTCGGACAGGAGCCACGTTCTACCTTTCGTATATACAGATGAACGAGGGAGACGATAGAGCCGCTTTAAGCGGATTTTCGAAAGTGGCGGACGACAGGAGTTTCGGCTATGCCGCACGGCTGCACATGTTGCAGATTTATTTCGGGCAAAAACGTTTCGCACAGGTATTGTCCGAGGGTAAAGCGTTGTTGTCCCGTCCGTCTTCCGATGCCGACTTATACACCGAGCTTCTTCGGTTGCTCGGCGAAAGCGCTTATCAAGAAGGTGGCGATGAAGCGGCGACGGAATATTTGGAAAGGTATTTGCAACGATGTCGCAAACCCGAACGCTCTTCTCTTTATGTCATGGGTGTCATGGCCTATCGCCGGGGAGAAGATGGCGAGGCGATCGATTATTTGGGGCGTGTGACCGGCGTGGACGATGCTCTTTCTCAAAATGCTTATCTTTATATCGGGCAAGCCTATTTGCGAGCGGGAGATAAAAATAATGCCCGCATGGCGTTCGAGATGGCTTCACAAGGAAATTACGACCGTCAGGTTCGGGAAACGGCGCTTTACAACTATGCGCTCTGCCTGTATGATCGCACGGCTTCGCCTTTCGATAACTCGGTGGGTGTGTTCGAACGTTTCTTGAACGAGTTTCCCGGTTCTCGCTATGCCGACAAGATTAACGACTATTTGGTAGAGGTTTACATGACGACCCGTAATTATCGGTCGGCACTGGCGTCTATCGATAAAATACGGAAGCCCGACGGGAAAATACTCGCCGCCAAGCAGCGCATTCTTTTCCAGTTGGGGACAGAGGCTTTCACCAATGCCCGTATCGCTGATGCCGAAAGTTTGTTTAGCCGGGCGATCGCTGTGGGAAACTATGATACCGATATACGGGGTAAGGCTGCGTTTTGGCTCGCCGAGTGCCAATATCGTCGGGAACAATACGATATCGCTGCCCGGAATTATTCGGCATATCTTTCTTCCAGCAAGGACAAGCGGAGCGAAATGTATTCGCTGGCTTGGTACGATTGGGCCTACTGTCAGTTCAAACAGCATAACTTCTCGCAAGCCCTCGACGGTTTTTCCCGGTATGTCTCTGTACAGACCGGAGGAAATCGAAGCATGCTTGCCGATGCCTATTCCCGGATAGGCGATTGCTATTATTACGCCCGTCGGTTCGCCGATGCCGAGCAGTATTATGCCCGGGCCCAAGAGACCGATGTCGCGAACGGAGATTATGCCCTTTTTCAAAAAGCTTTCATGGCGGGATTGCAGAGGAATCACGAACGCAAAATAGAGTTGTTGGACAAATTGATTGTAGATTATCCCCGTTCGGGGTATCTGGCGAACGCATGGTTCGAAAAGGGACAGGCTTATACGATATTGAATAGGAATAACGATGCTATCGTATGTTACAAACAGTTAATCGCCGATTATCCCCAGAGCGCGATTGCCCGCAAGGGAGGTTTGCAGTTGGGTATGGTCTATTTCAATAACGGGCAGACAGACGAATCGGTGGCTGCTTACCAGCAAGTGATAGAGCGTTATCCGACCAGCGAGGAGGCTCGCATAGCGGTCGCCGACCTCAAATCGGTATATGTAGAGAAAGATGCAGTCGATGCCTACGCTAACTATCTGAACAGCGTGGGACGGTCGGAACAGGCCCCTGTGAGCGAATTGGATTCTTTGTCGTATATGGCAGCCGAGCGCACTTATATGACGGGGAAAGGTATCGCTTCGTTGAAGAAGTATGTACGAAATTATCCGTCGGGCGCGTTTTTGATTCCGGCTAATTACTATATCGGGAAAGCATCGTTTGCAGCGAAAGACTACGACAAAGCTCTTCCGGCGTTCGACTATGTGGTGACGAACAGTCCCGACGGCGAGTTTGCCGAAGAAGCATTGGCCCGCAAGTGCGAGATACTTTATTTGAAAGCTCGTTATGACGAGGCTTTTGCCGGATTCAAGGAGTTGGAAAAGAAAGCGACTGTCGGAGAGAACAAACAGGCCGCCCGGTTGGGTATGCTTCGTATTGCCCGAAATAAGCGGCAATATGGCGAGGTGGTAACAGTTGCTGACAAGTTGTTGAGCGAAAGCAAACTTTCTCCCGATTTGCGGCAAGAGATTTTGTTTGCTCGTGCCGATGCCTATTTCCATACGGGAAAGGGAGAAAATGCGGCCGATGACTGGCGGGAGCTTTCGAAAGATACCCGTTCGATTTACGGGGCGCAAAGTGCCTATTTATTGGCCCAATATCAATTCGACAATAAAGCGATCGATACGGCTGAAAAGACGCTGAATACTTTTATCGACAAAGGTACTCCCCACAATTATTGGTTGGCTCGGGCATTCTTGCTCATGGCCAACATTTATGAAAAACGGGGCGAGACTTTCCAAGCCCGTCAATATTTGCAAAGTTTGCGGAATAACTATCCGGCTAGCGACGACGATATTATTTCCCGGATAGACAAGAAATTGAGCGAACTGGGACAAACAGAGTAGTTGAACGATACAATATGTATGGCTTATGAAACGGTTTTCTTTTTTAATCATATCGGTTTTCCCATTCTTCCTGTCGGCACAGGTACGTTCCGATTCGTTGCGGCGGGAAGTAACCATAGAAAAAGATTTTACACCTATCGTGCGCGATGCGTCTAAAATCAATACATTGCCCGAAGTGGAAGCACCGACGGTAACCAAACAATCTATACGGTATAGCGACTGGACGGTTCCGGCTCCCCTCGAACCTCGCGCTGTCTTGTTGGCTCCCGGCGGTTTCGGAGAAAAACCCGAAGAAAATCAATCGAGGGGATACGTGGATTTCGGGATAGGCAATTACCTGAATATGGTCGGGAATGCCGGTTATCGTATTTTGCAGAATGACAAAGACAAGTTGGGTGTGTGGTTGCAGCATCGCTCTACTTGCGGAACGGTGGATTACAATCAATCGTTAACGGAGGACTATCCCAACTCGAAGAAGATGCACCGGCTCGAAGAGCGAGTGGTCGCCGATTATCTTCACTCCTTCGGGAAGCTGGATTTGGGAATAAGCGGCGGTTATCGTTACGACTCCTTCAACTATTACGGATTGCGATACCCCGGTTTGACGGGAATATCTTCGCCTAACCAAGAGATAAACCGGTTCTTCTTGAAAAGCCATATAGCCTCGACTGCCGGAGAGTCGGACCTACTTTATAAAGTTTCATTGGCATATTACCGATACGGGTATCACCGGGGATATTTACAAAGTGAAAAAGGGGCTGCCGAGAATTTAGTGAATGCAGACTTTACATTGTCTGCGCCGATCGACAGACGCAGCTCTATTTCTTTGGACGGTTCTTTCGATTATGTGGGTTACAGCCGGTTACAGTCGGCAGCGAATTACGGTATGATTTCATTGAATCCCCGGTATGACTGGCGGAATGAACACGTGGCTTTTGCGGTCGGTGTCAAGGCCGATGTTTCTTTCAACAACGGAACTATTTTGCGATTCTCTCCCGATGTGCGATTCGATTGGACGATAGTTCCCGATGTACAGTTTTATACGGCTTTTACGGGCGGGAAGAAACTGAATACGTGGCGAAGTGTTTCGGCCTATACGCTCTACTTCAATCCGTCGGCACAGGTAGATAATACGTATGTGCCGTTGGATGCCTCATTGGGAATACGCATTAACGCATTACCCGGATTTTCCATAGGGCTTTCGGGCGGTTATGAAATTTGTAAAAAGGCGTTGTTCCTTTTACCCGAAGATTTGGACGGAAAGTTTACAGGTGTGTCGCGTTTTTGGGGTATCGATGCCAATGCTTTGAAAGCAGAGCTCGATGTATCTTATCGTTACGGTACGAAATTGGAGGCTTCGGCGAAGGTCGGGTATCACCGATGGAAGACCGCCGATGGGGGGGAGACGATTTCGTATAACCGTCCGCAGTGGGAAGGAGGAGTGAATATCCGTTATATGCCTGTTCGCCCGTTCACGCTCGAAGCCGGATATGAGTTTGCTGCGGGTCGGGAGTATTCAAATCTCGGAAAGCTCTCCGATATACATCTCGTTCACTTGAAAGCCTCGTATGCTTTCACTTCTTGGTTTTCGCTTTACGGACTTACCGACAATGTGCTGAACCGGAAATACGATATTCTTTACGGTATGCCGGCACAAGGCATCAATTTCATGTTCGGGGTCGATTTGAAATTTTGAGGGTAAGAGGTCTGTTCTCGACATTTTTAACCCTTCCATCACTATGTGTGCCACCTCCCCTATATGACTAACGCCACACCCCGCAATACTACGGGACGCGGCAGGGGAGAAGAAGGATTTAACCTCTCCCACCGTGTCGGGAGTACTCATGGGACGAGTGGGTAGTTTAAAAACAGGATTTATCTCGTCAGCTTTTTCGGAGGGAATAGTATAGGAGAAAGGCGTTGGGGAGGATATGCGACAAAAACTCTACATGGTAGGAACGATTCAAAATGTGTGCGATATACATTATTTAATAAAAAAGTAGAAAAAAGCTCTGTATTACAATCTGTTTTTCTAATTTTGCGCAAAATTTGAACGAACATTGCGCATATGGCAAAAAATTTGGTAATCGTAGAGTCTCCGGCAAAGGCTAAAACCATTGAGAAGTTTTTAGGAAAGGATTTCGAAGTCCTTTCGAGCTACGGACATATCCGTGATCTCAAAAAAAAGGATTTCAGTGTGGATATCGAGCATAACTATAAACCTATTTATGAAATCCCCGCCGACAAAAAAAAGTTGGTGGAAACGCTGAAACAGGAGGCAGACAAAGCGGATATGGTTTGGCTGGCTTCCGATGAGGACCGCGAGGGAGAGGCTATCGCATGGCACTTGTTCGAAGTGTTGAAATTGAAACCGGAGAAAACGAAACGGATTGTATTCCATGAGATTACCAAAGATGCCATACTCCATGCCATTGAGAATCCCCGGGATATAGATTTGAATCGGGTAGATGCCCAGCAGGCTCGCAGGGTACTCGACCGTATCGTGGGATTCGAACTTTCGCCTGTTCTGTGGAAAAAGGTGAAGCCCGCTTTGTCGGCCGGTCGTGTACAATCGGTCGCAGTGCGCTTGATTGTAGAACGGGAGCGAGAAATCTCGGCGTTCAAGCCCGAAGCAGCCTATCGGGTGATCGGGGAATTTTTGTTACCCGGAGGGGAATTGTTGAAGGCCGAATTGAGCCAACGATTGAAAACCGAAGACGAGGCGAAGGCTTTGCTCGAAGCCTGCAAGACCGCACGGTTCTCTATCGGGGACGTGACGGTGAAACCTGCAAAGAAATCGCCTGCGGCTCCGTTCACCACTTCCACATT
>ENA-OOWN01000985-OOWN01000985.1-human-gut-metagenome-genome-assembly--contig:-NODE-985-length-22598-cov-2.856763_pt1 | contig 22598 bp, 20 predicted proteins | sample MGYA00241406_ERZ501319 | MGnify/ENA primary metagenome ERZ501319 (study PRJEB25962, sample SAMEA2042734) | human gut metagenome | biome: human gut; feature: human-associated habitat; material: faeces... | reverse complement strand
CACGCTAAAAGACGGCCTTTTACAACGCAATTTGCCGCATATCGCAAAACTACCGGCAGCAAACCACCTTCTCGAAAGCCAACCGCTCGCCCCTCGGCCCATAACTGACGGTGCCGCACGGAGTATAACCTAACGAGCGTATCAGGCCGAGCATCTCGACGTTATCATAATTCGTGTCTATGCGAACACTATATGCATCAAGATGCCGGCACACGTCTTCGCACAAAACAAGCGTCTTACGACCATAGCCTTTACCACGGAACGCCTCGCCTACGGCCATTCTATGCACTGTGACATACGGCCCGCCGGTAATCCAATGCGCCGTAGGAGCGGCGTAAGCAGGCTCTGGCGCGGCCTTAACGACGGCATAAGCGGCCGCCAAGCCGTCACTGCCGCACAACACGTATGCCTCGCCCGAACGCACGTCAGCCTCTATGTCAGCTTGCGACGGGTAATCATTAGTCCATTGCACGCTACCCTTCGCGGCCATAAAACACTTGGCATCGCATATTATCCGCCAAGCCTGCGGCAGGTCGCAAACCGTAGCCTTACGTAAGAACATTGCCTCCATATACCATGAAAACACGTTTATATCGCCGTAGCTTTGAACACCCGGCTCTCGCCAACAGGCACAACCTTGCCGTTGAGCGTTATCCTTCCGGAATAGAAATTCTGCTGAACGCTTACCGTAGCCTCGTCGGTGTCGGCCCAAAGCGTTATGAACACCTGCGCGGATATTGCCCTTCCGTTGACCGACATCTGCACGTAGACATTGCCTTTCTCGTCTTCCGTCCTCTCGTATTTGTTTATATAACCGTCAACGGTGATGCCGCCGAGGCCGTTGAAGCCCGGCCACGGCACGTTGAAAGCCACCTGCACGACGGCCTCGCCGCCGCATACGGCTATGAAGTTTGTATCCGACGTAACATGCGCAGTATATCCTCGCTTGAACGTCACCTCGTCAGCCTCAACCACGAAGGCTGTGTCATAGACGGCCTGACGCGCCCTTGCGCTCATCAGGCTGTCCATACGCGCCTCCAAAGCCTTGCGCTCCTGCTTGGTCAGTTTGCGCTCCTTTTTATCCTGGGCACCGGCCCCTATGGCGACAAATACAGCCAACGCGAGTAACAAAATAATCCTTTTCATATATTCTCCTTTCCCTATCTCTTTTTATTATAAAACATCGAAAAGGCCGAAATAGTGCGTCACGAACGCTTAAAAACATATAAATACGTAAGATTTAGGCACTTTTCACAATACACATTGCAAATACGCGATGCTTATCAAGCAATGGGCTTAACGGAAGGAAACCGCCAACGGTAAAATGAAAAACGGCCGATGACATGCCGCATGGCCGCCTCCCAACGGCACAACAACATGTTTACGACCGTAAATAAACATAAATTAAAAACAACGGCAGGAGCATATACGCCGCACGCAAGCCCCGCACCGGCCTGTCAACGATTAAAAACTGACAGTGCGCGAACCGTCGTCGCCGGCCTCGATCGTCACTTTCACGGCATCGTCGGGCAAAAGGCTCTCTATCAGTTCGGGCCACTCTATGAAGCAGAGAGCGCCCCCGTAAAAGTATTCCTCATAGCCCATGTCGTAAACTTCGTCGAGTTTCTTTATACGGTAAAAGTCGAAGTGGTAGACAGTATCGCCAGACGTGGCCGACGTGTACTCGTTGACAATGGCGAAAGTGGGCGACGTTATCACGTCGTCAACGCCCAACTGTTCACACACGGCCTTGATAAACGTAGTCTTGCCCGCGCCCATCTTGCCGTAAAAAGCATAAACGCGGCCCTGCCCCATGTTGTCTACAAACTGTCGCGCGGCCTCGTTGATGCCATCTAGATTGGTGATTTTTATTTCCATGATGATATATGTTTAACACCCACCCCGGCCCTCCCATAGGGAGGTAGCTTGATTAACGACGCATATTAAGGCAGGCTTGTTTCTGCAAAAACATTTATAACGATATTTTGACAACTATATACCGCCAACCGGCTACGCACCATGCATCTTGCGCACATTGCGCCAACAGACAAAGCGCATTAAGCTCCATCCTCCCGTGAGGGCCGTGGCTGGCGTAGGCTTGATACGGTGTCACCTTTTTCTCGCCCTCAAAGTAACCAGCGGAACAATCATTTCCTCCATGGATATGCCGCCATGCTGGAAGGTGTCTTTATAGTAAGCCACGTAATAATTGTAGTTGTTAGGATAAGCGAAGAACGCGTCGCCCGTGGCGAACACATACGAAGTGCTGAGGTTCGGGGCGGGAAGCATGGCCTTATGGGGCTCTTTTATGACGAACACTTCTTTCGGATTATAATTCAGGTTCTTGCCCAGCTTGTAGCGAAGGTTGGTGTTCGTGTTGCGGTCGCCCACTATCTTGACCGGCTTCGAGGCGCGTATGCTGCCGTGGTCTGTCGTAATCACAATGGTATAATCACTCTGGGCGAGCATCTTGAAAAGCTCCGACAGCACCGAATGACGGAACCAACTGAGCGTTATGCTGCGGTAAGCGGACTCGTTGTTGGCCAATTCGCGCACCATTTTCGATTCCGTGCGGGCATGGCTGAGCATGTCAATGAAGTTGACGACAAGCACGTTAAGGTCATAGGATGACAGCGAGTTGTACTTCTGCAAAAACCTTTCGGCACCCGTCGAATCGTTTATTTTGTTGTAAGAGAACGTGTCGCGGCGGCGGAAACGCTCCAACTGGGTCTTGATTAAAGGCCCTTCGTTGAGGTTCTTGCCTTCCTCCTCGTCCTCATCCACCCACAAGTCGGGAAACATCTCGGCTATCCTGACAGGCATCAGGCCGCTGAATATGGCGTTGCGGGCGTATTGCGTGGCTGTGGGCAGTATGCTCATGTAAGTCTGTTCGTCAATGTCGAACATGTCTCCTATTTCCTGAGACAGCACACGCCACTGGTCCAAGCGGAAGTTGTCGATTACAATGAGAAACACTTTCTCGCCCGCGTCAAGCAACGGAAATATCTTTTTCTTGAATATATCGACGCTCATTACGGGGCGTTCCTCCACATCCGCACGAGGCTTGAACGCCGGAGCGTGGGCTTGGCGGAACTTCGACACCGCCCCCGTTGCGGCCTGCTGGGCCGCGGCAATGTCGTCCATCCAATCCATGTAGTGGGCTTTCACGTATTTGGCGAAGCCGTTGTCGGCATCCTCTTTCTGCATTCCGAGCATCTCGGTCATGCTGCTGTCGGCCCCGCTCAGCTCGAGTTCCCAGTGCACAAGGCGGCGGTAAACGTCCATCCAGTCCTTACACGTCTTGCAGGCGCTTATCTGCGACGCTATGTCTTGAAAGCTCTGCTGGTATCCGCTTTGCGTAACCTCGGTGACAATTTCCTTCCTATGGATGTTCTTTTTCAGCGAAAGGAGTATCTGGTTGGGGTTGACGGGCTTTATAAGATAGTCGGCAATCTTTGAGCCTATTGCCTGATCCATGATGTTCTCCTCCTCGCTCTTTGTCACCATAACCACCGGCGTGGCAGGCGATATTTCCTTAATCTGCTGCAAAGTCTCAAGTCCGCTGAGTCCGGGCATCATCTCGTCGAGCAGCACAAGGTCGAAAGTTTTCTGCCTGCACTGGTCAATGGCATCCGTGCCGTTGGTCACCGTCACCACGTCATAGCCTTTTTTCTCAAGGAAAAGTATGTGGGCGCGGAGCAATTCCATTTCGTCGTCGGCCCATAAAAGTAATCCGTTGCTCATGATTGCATCTTTTTAGCTCGCTAACCTTCTCACCTTTTTAAAATCCGTCAAGCTCGTAATACTCGTCTTCAAGGTCGTAACTGTCCTGCCGGTTGCCGTTTTGCGGAACGGTGTTGCCTGCGTTCCCTGTGCCGCCGGTGTCGTCGTTGAACTCGATTATGAACTCGTCTTGCGGCGGGTTGTTTTCTTCCGTATTCCCGGAGGCGGCCTTTTGGTTCCCGATTTGCGGCATATCGGCAGGCGATTTGCCGTCTTTTACAGCCTCATTTGCCGTCTTTTGCAAAGGCTCTTGCGGCAAGGCGTTGTCCGGTTCGATTGGTATCAGCGTATCACCTTGTGTATCAGGATCTTCCGTTGCCGGTTGTCCAGTCGGTTGCACATCGTCGATTATCAAAGTGTTGCCCGCGTCCTGCGGTTCCTCAACCTGTGTTCCGCTGTCCGCATCAAGTATGGTCGTAGCACCGCCGTCGGTCTGCGTCTCGGCAGGCTCCGGCGTTTCAGGCAGCACAACGGTGCCCGTATCCTGTCCATCGGTAGCAGGCTGAGTCGGTTGTTCGTCGGTTATCACCGTTGTACCGGCATCTTCTTGCCGCGCCGCAGGCTCGTCTTCGATAAACAGTCCGCCCTCAATAACTCCGCCGTTATACAATCCGTCGCCGCCGTCTTCAGTGCTTTCAGAGCTTGGCTGGTATTCAATCGACGACGGTTCGGTAAGCAATCGCACCGTACTTACTTTCAACGGCACGAAATGTTGCTCGTAGAACTTGTCGTAATCGTTGTAACTATACTGCGTGCCAAGCAGTTCAAGATTGGCGTCACTGATAACTATGGCGCGCGCCTTTCTCGTCAGGGAGCTTATATTTGCATTGCCACCAAGCTGCCGGGCGTACTGCAACGCCTCGTCATAACTGGCGAAACCGCTCACCCTCATGCGGTGGAGACCGCCCTGTTCGTCAAGGGCAATGTCGAAATTCCTTACTATGAAGTTGGTGAAATTAAATCTCGCAAGTTCGAACAACAGTTTGTTCTCGTCGAGAGAGTCGGGCGAATACACGTAAAGGAACGAGAAGTCGGCGTTACGCTCGGCCACGAACGTGCGCGCGGCAATGGAGTCGCTGTCGTTAAGCACGGCCGCACGTCGGTCCCAGATGTCGCTTATGTCAAACTTTCCGCCATACAGTTGCCGCCCTGCCTTCACCCCGTTGATTATCATTCCGGCCAGTTCGCCAACGTCGCTGTCGGGATATTTCGACACAACTTCTTGCATGTCGGCCAGACAACCGTTGCTGTCGCCGCTATTAAGCTTGCTCAGTCCGCCTATGAAAATGAACTTATCACGGTTGGCTCCAAGCGGGAACCGCGATGCCGAAAACGCCGTGTTTGCGCTCACCTCGTCAAACCTGTCGGCCTTGAACGCCTCATACGTGGCTGCATAAAGCGAGTCTTCAATGTGCACTCCGAAGCGTGCGTTTGCCTCGAAATTCGGGTCCGTGAGCAGCACTGTCCACTGGCTCTTGGGATGGTCACGCGCCAACAGGTTGAGATACGTGGCCGCCAAAGCCTTGTCATGCCGCCGTGAGTATAATAAGAAAAGGTGATAATAAGCCTCGTCTATATTCTCGTAGTCTTTGTAATTGTCGGTAAGGCGGCGCAGGTTCTTCTCGCTCAGCGCGAGATTGTCGAGTTTGTCCTTGAAGATTACGCCCGAATGGAACAGCCCGTCCTCTATTATCTTGTTGCTTTCGGCCACCTGTTCGGGCGTGAAAGGTATTTGTTTAAGGTAATACTCACGTTTGTGAGGGTTGTTGTGGGCGCTGTCCATGGCGTTCTCGATAGAGTCTTGCATGGCTTCAACGGCCGCGATGGAATCCCGTTGCTCGTCGGTCAGCTCCTCAAAACTTGGTGTCATTGCCACGACGGTCCTGTTCACACGCTGCCAGTCGTCAACGTTCTCGCGCCGTCCCCACAGTTTCTGGAACGTAGCCTTACCTTGACTTACAGCCGTAGGGTTATAAAAATACCACACGCCCTGCTGGTTTGTCATGTTGTTCGTCGTCTGGTTCTGCGCCGTGTTGTTGCCTATTCCGCCCTGTTCGGCCAAATATTGCTGTGCCTCAGCCTCCGCTTGAGCGTCGCGCTCGGCCTTTTCCTTGGCCTTCAACGCCTCTATCACACGGTCGATTGCGGCGTTGCGCTCGGCCTCGGGCATCTTGGCTAGAGCCTGCAACGAGTCTTGCAGATGCACAGCGTCAGTGTAAGGAACAAGCTCGTCGAGCACTTTCGACCGCTCAGACATCTGCGCGTACTCCTTCCTTTCCTTGTCAAGCAAGCCTATAGCCTCGCCATAGCAGCGGCGGGCGTTGCTGTAATCCTCACGCTCCCAGTACAAGTCGCCCAGCTTCAGGAGCAAGACACCCTTCTCGATACCGTTGCGCGTCGAGTTGATATTGCCCTGTTCGTATGCCGAAATGGCGTTAGTAGTGTCCTTTTGGCTGAGGTATATGTTGCCGATAGCGTAATAAACTTGGTCTAAGTATTCCTTGTTGTTGCCTGACCGGGCCATGCGCTTCAGCTTCTTTATCATCTTTCCAGACTTCTGCCCGGCCATAACCTCGGTCATGGCTATGCGCGCGTTGAAGGCAAGTTCATACGGAGGATTGAGCCTTATTACGCGTTTGTAAGCCTTGTATGCCTTCTCGTTATGGCCGAGGGCCGCCTCAAGCTGGCCCATAAGGAACCATTGGCGCGCCCGCTGCTTGCGGCGCATCTCGTGCTTTATGACCTTACGCAGGTATGGAATGGCCTCAGCATACCGCCCCGTGTGGATATAATAGTCGGCATAGGTGTAGTCCCACTCCTTGCGGGCGCGCCAGTGGAGCGAGTCGCGGCGTATTTTCGTTATCACGTCCTCGGCATCGTAAATCCAGTCTTGCTCGATATAACACTTCGCCAGCCAAGCCCTCGCGCGGCCGTAGATGGCCGGCTGGGTGGCGTAAAGGCGGCTCATGTAGGCAAAAGTAGACGCGGCTTCGTCAAACTCGCCCTTCATGAACTGGGCGCGACCCATCAGCAGCCACGCCTTCCACAAGAAAGGGTTGTACTCCTTGCGGTTAAGCCACTCTAGGTCTTTCTCCGTTTTCTTCCTGCTTTTAGTCCACTTGGGGCGCCGCTTGATGCTGTGCAGCTTGATGGCCTTCTGGCATTTCTCGATAGCCCGGTCGAAATTGGCCTCGCCAAGGCTGCGGCTTGCCTTGTTGCCGACGGTGTAAAGGGGCAGCATCTCGGTGAAATTGTCCTTATGTCCGTTCTCTTTTTCAAGCGAACCTTCGATATATGCCACCGAGCCATTATAATAAGTGTTGTACCGGGCGTTAAAGGAATGCCACCAACGGCTCTGCGGAGTGTTCTTCTCCGTAGAGCAGCCTGCGACCGCCAGCAATGCCACGGCGGCCAGCAAGGGGGCGATATGTCTTGAAAAACTAAAGTTCATTAAGTATGGACGGAAGCCACAATACCACTATAATATAACTTGCGAAAGGCCGTTTTATTGCCTTCCGCGGCAAAACTAATGTCAACCGACTTCCTCAATGCCGAACCCCGCACGCCGCAAGTCATCCCAGAAATGGGGATACGACTTGCTTACCACTTCAGGACTATTGATTTCCAATCCCGGGAACACAATCGAGGCAGGGGCGAAAGCCATTGCCATGCGGTGGTCTTCGTATGTGTCTATCACAATATTACCGGCACGCCCGCACCGTTCTCCGTCCCATGCCAGCCCTCCGTCGGCGGTATCGCGCACCACGTAACCCAGCTTGCGCATCTCCGTCTTGAGAGCCTCTATGCGGTCGGTCTCCTTTATCCTCAGCGACGAAAGACCCGTAAACCTGAACGGCACGTCAGCCAACGCGCAACATACTACGAACGTCTGCGCCATGTCCGGCTGGTTCACAAAGTCATAATCCATACGCGGCGGCTTCGTTTCAACCAGTTTCAGCCTCACCTCGGTAGGCACTCCGCGCTCGCGCGTCTTGAAAACAGTTCTCACGCCGAGCACGCTGAACAAGTATTTCACCGCCGAATCACCCTGCCGCGAACCGTCGGTAAGCCCCGTAAGCGTGATTTCCGACTCGCCGTCGCCCTTCAAAACAAGCATCTCGTACCAATAGGAAGCCGCGCTCCAGTCGTTTTCAATGAAGAAGCCGCGCGCCTCGTATGGTTTCGGGCTTACGTTTATCGTGTCGACGGCCGTCCACTCCGCCTCCGCCCCGAAGTCCCTCATCATGCACAGCGTAAGGTCTATGTACGGCCGGGAGACAATCTCTCCCGTCAGCTTCAGCTCCAAACCGTCGGCCAGCACAGGCCCGATCATCAGCAGCGCCGATATGTACTGCGAACTGATGTCACCCGGAATCTCGAGCCGTCCACCGTCCAACCGCCGCCCGTTGACGCGCAACGGAGGATAGCCCTCGGCCTCATCATAGCTGATGTCGGCGCCTATGTAGCGCAGGGTGTCTACCAAAGCGCGTATCGGCCGCTGCTTCATGCGCTCCGTGCCAGTGATAATATGACTGCCCGGCGTTACCGCAAGATAAGCCGTCATAAAGCGCATGGCCGTGCCGGCGGCGCGTATGTCAATCACGTCGGGCATCCGCCTGAGCGCGTCGAGTATAACCTCTGTATCGTCGCAGTCGGACAAATTGTCGGGAACAATCGAACTGCCCGACAACGCATTGATTATCAACGCCCTGTTGCTGACGCTTTTCGATGCCGGCAAGTCTACCTTAGCGTCAAGCCTCGCAGGGGCTGTTAGTCTGTATCTCATGTCTTGAAACGTCTTTATCAACAACGGCCGGCGCGCCACGCGCGCGCCGTTCACTATGCAAAAATACAACAACTTGCAGACAACACAAAATAAAACGGATAAAAAGACACGCCGCCCCATTATTCAAAAGACCGCCTTTTACGTTCCGAAAGGCGGCAAAACGCAAGACGAAAGGCCGCCTTTTAGCGTGTAAAAGACGGCCTTTCGTAAATCGTTATAAGTCAATGTGTTACCTGTGCGGTAGAATCCGGCGTTTTATTTCCTCGTCAGCCGGAAACCGATGTCTGACACTCCGGGCAGTATCTCGCGCTTCATTATATGGCGCACAAGCACGTGCAGGGAATCACCCTGCCGCAACTCTATATCGGGAAGGGCGAAGTTGTACTGGTAAACGCTCACCCCGCTGCCTAAGATGTTGCCCTTGTCGTCATACAGGCGACAGTCTATCGTGTCTACGGTTACACGGTGACCCGGCTCTATGGTCTGCTCGACGAGCAGGCTAAGACCCGTAAACGGATATTCGCCGGTGATGCGCAGGCCAACCTCTTGGCTGAAACGGCCGGGGCGCGGCTGCTTGGTCACGGCGAACACTAGCGTGTCGTTCTTCTCCCATCCTTCTATCGGAGTGGGACGGTAACGGTCATACACCACCCCGCCTTCACATGCAGACAACGCCACCGTCAACGCCACGACGGCCAGCAATATATATAATATGTGGCGCGTGCCTCCTTGCCGCCCTGCCGTCGGCATTAAGCAACCGTCAAGCCGACTACTTGTCGTCCTGCCGTTGAGCCTTCTTCCCAGCCTGTCCACCGTCTTGCTTATTGTTTACAGCCTTGCCCTGTTGCCGCTTCTCGGCCTGTTTGCCGCCGCGGCTCTTGTTCTTCTTCTTTTTCTTTGCCTTGTCAAAGCGCGTTATGCTCTCGCCCGCAAGCAGGTCGATAGGCTTGTCCTGCTTCTTCACAGAGCCGTCCTCGACCAGCGACAGGGGCTTCTCGCCGCGCTTGTTCATCTCAATCACCTCGAAGGCGCGCGCCGCGCTGATGGTCTCTATGTTTGAAGGTATCTTCTTGTCGGTGGAATATGTCACCATGCCTGCAAGAATGTCGCTCTTGAACAGGTAATAATCATTGTCCTGGGTTTGCAGCATAATCTCCTTGCTGGGCAGCTTGCGGCCGGCCTCGACGTAGTTGTCCACCTCGTAGTTCAGGCAGCATTTCAGTTTCGCGCACATCCCGGCTAGCTTCTGCGGATTAAGGGATATGTCCTGAAAGCGCGCCGCGCCGGTGCTCACCGACACAAAGTTCTTCATCCACGTGGCGCAACACAGCTCACGTCCGCAAGGTCCGGTGCCGCCGATGCGGCCAGCCTCCTGCCTCGCTCCTATCTGTTTCATCTCTATGCGGACGTGGAACGTCTCTGCCAGCACCTTGATGAGCTGGCGGAAGTCCACCCTTTCGTCGGCGATATAGTAGAAGATGGCCTTGTTACCGTCGCCTTGGTACTCCACGTCGCCTATCTTCATCTGCAGGTTCAGGTTCTTCGCTATCTGCCGGCTTTGTATCATGGTGGCGTGCTCGCGGCTTTTCGCCTCGCGGTACTTTTCCATATCCACCGGCTTCGCCAACCGGTATATGCGCTTGATGTCGTCGGGCGACTTAAGGTTGGCTTTCTTTACCTGCAGTTCCACGAGCTTCCCTGTCAGCGTTACCACGCCTATGTCGTGGCCGGGGTTGGCCTCCACGGCCACGATGTCGCCCTTCTTTAGGTCTAGGTTGTTAACGTTGTGGTAATAACCTTTGCGCGTATTCTTAAACTGAACTTCCACAAGGTCGGTGCTTTGGGCGTTACCCGGCACGTCGGCCAGCCAGTCATACGTGTTGAGCTGGCGGTCCTGACGGCCGCATCCGCGTATGCACAGCCCACGGTCGCAACCGTTGTATATCTTCAGTTTCATGTCTTTGTAATCCATATTGATATATATTAGTCGCCCACCCCGGCACTCCCGAATGAACGGAGCCTGACATTCATCGCCGGGCAGGCGTGTTATTGACAAACCGTTTGCGTTTTTCTATGGCGCAACCATAATTAAACCATGCCGCCTGAGCCCGCGACAAGGCATTTGTCTTTAACTAATTTAACTCCCTTAACTACTTTAACCACTCTACCTTAGCTCCTTTAACCACTTCACTTCACGGCTTCCTTATCAGCGAGACGATGATGTTCGTGGCCATGTCGAACAGCACAATCTTGGCGTTGGCGTTCTGTCCGATGTCGCGTATGGCGCGGTTTATCAGCGCGGACATCTCGATAACGTTGGCCTCGTTGATGTAAGGCGAGAAGTTGCGGGCGAAGTTTTCCTCGGCGCGCGTCATGTAACAGAGCTGCGGGTCGTGGAAGTTGTACATGAAGTTCTCGCGCACCAAGCGCAGGAAATACGCCAACATGCGCCGCTGTTTTTCGCGGCCTAGGGCGGCCGCGGTGTCGCTCCACTTGCGCAAATCTTTTATCTTGCGCATGTAGGCGAGGCGCATGAGCGATATGAACATTTCCAAGAACTGTCCCCTTTCGCTGTCGGCGTCGAGTTCCTCGAGTGCCGACAGCCAGCTGCCTCCGGCCGAGCGCGCAGTCCGCCGGGCCGAGTCGGGGTCGATGTTGCGCTGCTCTACGAGGGCGCGCTCTATCGACGCGTCGTCGATGCGCCGTATGTCGATGCGCTGGGCGCGGCTTCTTATAGTGTCGAGCAGCCTCTCAGGTTCTTCGCAGACCATGATGAACACCGTCTGCTGCGGCGGTTCCTCAAGCAGTTTGAGCATCTTGTTGGCACAGTCGGCGTTCATACGCTCGGGCAACCATATTATTACGGCCTTGTATCCGCCCTGACTCGACTTCAGGCTGAGTTTCCTCAGCAGCAGGTCGCTCTCCCCCACGCCCATCAGTGCCTGCTGGTTGGCCGCGCCCATGGCGGCCAGCCATTGGTCGATAGTGAAGTAAGCGCCCTTTGACAGCAGGCCGCGCCACTCTGCGGAGAAGTCCTCGCTCGACATCTTATGCTCCGAACCGGTGCCAGCAGGGCGGATTACCGGATAGGAGAAGTGCAGGTCGGGATGTGCCAGCTTGGCCGTCATGGCGCACTGCGGGCACGCCCCGCAGGCGTCGCCGTCCTTGCGGTCGCGGCACAACAGGTATGAGGCGAACGCCACGGCAAGAGCCATCTTGCCGCAGCCCTGAGGTCCGCAGAACATCAATGCGTGGGGCACACGGTCTTCCTCTACCATCTGCCTTAGCCTCTGCTTGGCCTCATCCTGCCCTATAACGTCGCTGAATTTCATGCCGCCAATAAGTCAAACCGCTGCAAAATTACTAAAATTCCACCTTATAATACGACAAAAAGGCGGATTTTTATCCACCTTTAGCTTTACGGGGCGCGGTCTGTCGGTTTTTAATCGTACTTTTGCGCCATGAAATACGTGCTTCTCTTTCTTGGATTCCTGTCGTTGGCGTGCGGCGTGGTCGGCATTTTCGTGCCGCTGCTGCCCACCACTCCGTTTCTTCTTTTGGCCGCCGCGCTGTTCTTCCGCAGCTCTCCGCGCGCCTACAAGTGGCTGCTCGGGCACAAGCGTTTGGGGCCGTATATCCGCGATTTCCGAGAAAACCGCTCGATGCCACTGCGTGCAAAGATTATCGCCATGTCGCTGCTGTGGCTCACATCGCTGCATTGTTTCTTCCTAATTCTCGACCACTGGGCGCTCAAAACGCTCATGGCCGCCGTGGCGGTAGGTGTCACGATATACCTGATGTCGCTCAAAACGAAGCGGCGCAGCGGCTGAAATACATTGACAGGTTATCCTTTTTACGGCAGATTTGTAGATTCTGGATATGTCGTTTTGTTATCTGCTGGCATTTTTTATATGTCAAAACGTCATTCCGCAAATGTTCGCTCTTTTGCTTGAAATAGAAAAAACTATCGCTTGCCGACTGCCGTCGGCAGGCATAAAACAGGCCCGTTTTAATGCGAATGGCATATAATAATATACCAAAGAACGGTATTCGGCAGTCTGAAGCACGGCATATAAGCCTCCCGTTGACGGCCATCGGCCATGCGAAAGGCGGCATTTTAGGCAGCAAAAGGCCGTCTTTTGCAAATTAAACGGGCACTGATTTTGCACAAGTCAGCCATGAGTCATGTATTAAATTGATACACAACAGTTTACGATTGCGCACGAAAACAGGCGTTATTTCCAGCCGAAAGCGTTTCATTTCGCAGCGAAGCCATCCTCTGAATTTAACGGAATACAGAAAGAAAGGCAGACCGACGAAGGGCCGCCAATATGTAAACGTGCGGTCGAAGGTGTTATGTGGCGATTAAAAAACACGCCGAAGGCAATAAAAACAGGATTCAGCTGTTTTATAAACGTATATACATTAACTTACCGATACTAATAACCTAATCAAACAATGAACCAAAATCAACAGGGCAGCAAGGCTTATCTGTTTTCCATAGTGCTTGTTGCCGTACTTGGCGGGCTGCTCTTCGGCTATGACACCGCAGTAATCTCAGGAGCCGAGAAGGGGCTTCAAGCGTTTTTCCTCGGTGCCACGGACTTCACTTACACCGACTCATGGCATGGCTTTACGTGCGCCAGCGCGCTAATAGGCTGCATCATCGGCAGTGCCGTGTCGGGCTATATGGCGTCAAACTGGGGCCGCAAGAAGTCGCTCATCTTCGCCGGCGTGATGTTTTTCATCTCGGCATTAGGGTCGATGGAGCCTGAGTTCCTGTTCTTCGAACACGGAAAGGCCGACTTCCCGCTGCTCATCGCCTTCAACATCTACCGCGTGATAGGCGGCGTGGGCGTAGGCTTGGCATCAGCGATATGCCCGATGTACATAGCCGAGGTGGCCCCGTCGAACATCCGCGGCACACTCGTGTCGTGGAACCAGTTCGCCATCATCTTCGGCCAGTTGGTGGTTTACATGGTCAACTTCTTAATCCTAGGCGACCATACCAACCCCGTAATAACCCAGATAAGCCAAGGTGTTTATGAAGTGGCCGCCGGCAGCGACCCTTGGACTATAGCAACGGGCTGGCGTTACATGTTCGGCAGCGAGGCCGTTCCGGCCGGCCTGTTCGCCATACTGATATGCTTCGTGCCCGAAACGCCGCGCTACCTCGTCATGGCCGGACAAGACTCGAAGGCCCTTGCCGTGCTGTCCAAGATCAACGGAGAGGCCGAGGGGCGCAACATCCTTGATGATATAAAGAACACGATAACCGAAAAGACCGAGCGCATGTTCACCTACGGCGTGCTGGTGATATTCGTCGGCATCATGCTCAGCGTGTTCCAGCAGGCCGTGGGCATCAACGCCGTGCTGTATTACGCGCCGCGCATCTTCGGCGACATGGGCATGGAGAACCCCATGATGCAGACCGTAATCATGGGCGTGGTGAACATCCTGTTCACGCTCGTGGCCATATTCACCGTTGAGAAATGGGGGCGCAAGCCGCTGCTCATCACCGGCTCGATAGGCATGGGCGTGGGGGCGTTCGGCGTGGCGCTCACCTTCGGCCACGCAGGGCTTGAGCTTGTCACAATGCTAAGCATCATGGTGTACAGCGCTTCGTTCATGATGTCGTGGGGCCCGATATGCTGGGTGCTCATAGCCGAAATCTTCCCGAACACCATACGTGGCGCGGCCGTGGCCATAGCGGTGGTCTTCCAGTGGATATTCAACTGGCTTGTAAGCTCCACTTTCGTGCCGATGTTCAACATGAGGACAGCCTCCGACCCCGACTTCGGCCATTGGTTCACCTACGCCCTGTACGGAACAATCTGCGTTATCGCCGCCCTGTTCGTGTGGAGACTTGTGCCCGAGACCAAGGGAAAGACGCTCGAGGACATGACGAAGCTCTGGAAAAAGAACTGATTTAAGTGAAAAGTGAAAAACGAAAAGTGAAAAATCCAAGTGCCTTCATTACTAAAAGCTAATGGATTTTTCACTTTTCGTTTTTCACTTTTCACTTAAATTCATTATGACAAAATGGCATACAGGCACGCTATTTGCATTGTTCCTAATAGGTAAAAAAACAACCGAAAGGAGAAAAAAACATGTTAAAGGTAAAAGATTTAAAAGAAAAGGTTGAAAACCTTACAGACGATGACAGACAGTTCATCAGCGACGTAATCGACATCATCAACACCGGCGTACCGTACAAGGAACTTCAGCACTTCCGCGAGTTCATTGAGCAAGAAGGCATTGACAAGGCAATAGAAGCCAAAGCAGAAGAACTCAGGAAATTACAACTGCGCAAAGAGGAACTGAAGAAAAGAATGAGCGAATAAGATTAAGTGAAAAGTGAAAAACGAAAAGTGAAAAATCCAAGTGCCTTCATTATTAAAAGCTAATGGATTTTTCACTTTTCGTTTTTCACTTTTCACTTATTTCAGCGCCCTGAAGCCGCTCACCGCTATCGGCACGGCAAGCAAAAAGGAGAGCACGTCAGCCCATGCCTGGCACATCTCTACGCCGAGAAGGCCGAAGGCGTGGGGCAGGATGATAATCAGGGGGATGAAGAAAAGGCCGTTGCGCGAGGCCGCCAGAATGTTGGCCTGCCACGGCTTGCGGATTGTTTGCATCATCATGTTGGTATACATCACCACCGCGCCGAACGGCAGAGTTACCAACTGCCAGCGCAGAGCCACGCGTCCTATCTCGATAACGGCCGGGTCGTGGCGGAAGATGGCTATTATACCTGACGAGAAAATGAAGCCCAACACGGCGCAAAAAACAAGGAACAACGTGCCCCAACGCACGATAAACCAATAGCCCTCACGCACTCTTGCGTAAAGCCGTGCGCCGTAACAGAAGCCGCACAGCGGCTGGAAGCCCTGCCCCAGACCGATGACTGCGGCGAAAACCACAAACGTAACACGGCTGACTATCGACATGGCGGCTATCGCCGCGTCGCCAAACGCCCCGGCAGCCACGTTGAGCAAGGCCACGCCGACGCTGGCCATGCCCTGCCGTGTGAACGAGGGCGTACCCCCGGCGAGAATCTCCCGGAAGTAGGCCGCGCGCGGGGTGAAGTTGCGCAGGTGGATACGTATCGTGCCGCCCTTGTGCGTCATCCACACCAGCACGAACAGGCTGCATGCCTGACCGACCAAAGTTGACAGGCCGGCACCCATGATGCCCATGTCAAAAACGAATATAAGCAGCGGCGCAAGGAACACATTGATGATTGCGCCGGTGATTATGCCGAACATGGCATACGATGCGTTGCCTTGGAAACGCATCTGGTTGTTAAGGCACAACGCGCCGCACATGAACGGCGCGCCCAGCATGATGAACGCCAGATAGCACTCCGCGTCGGGCAATATGGTAGGCGTAGAGCCGAGCAACAAGGCCAAGGGGCGCAGCATGAACATGCCTATGAGACCCAGCGCAAGCCCCGTGCCAACGGCGCAAAAGAAGCCGGTGGAGGCCATGCGCGAGGCATTATCGTGGCGCTTCGCCCCCAACTCGCGCGAGATATAGTTGCCCGAGCCTTGGCCGAAGGTGAACCCCACGGCCTGGATAATCGACATCACGGAGAAGGCTATGCCTACGGCGGCCGTGGCCTGGGTGCTGATGCGGCCGACATAAAACGTCGTGACGATGTTGTAGACGCTCGTCACGAGCATGCTTATAATGGTAGGCACGGCCATTGTAAGTATCACGTCATGAACCGGCGCGGACGTCAGAAAAGTGAAGTTGTCCCTGTTGCGCATATCAGTCAGCTTTTATCCTTGTAACAACAAGCCTCGGCTTGAAAAACGATTTGTCAGGTTAACCGCCGTAAAAATCCATGCAAAGTTACTAAAATGGAGGCTAACGACAAAAACACGCCCACTTTTTTAAGATTAAGAAACATATCGCCAATCATCCGCCACCGCGTCATTTACCGCCGTAAAAGCATTGCACCTCAATCGGAAATGCCCATATTTGCCAATAAGCATACAACCGCCAGCCACACGTAACACCGCCGACTTTAATACAAAGCACAACGTATTGATTATCAACATATTACAAGACGCTTGGCAAAAGACCGCCTTTTACGCTGCAAAAGACAGCAAACGGCACGGCAAAAGGCCGTGTTTCGGAAGGCGAAAGGCGGCCTTTTGGAAAGGCTGTAAAAATACTGTATTATATAAAAAAAGGCTGAATGTCACGAATGTATGACATCCAGCCTTTCACTTCTTGTGCCTGTTGGCGCGCTGCTCGCGGTATTTCGCCTTCTGGCGGGCCGACCCGCTGCCGTGCGCCCCGGTGACATACTGCTTCTTCTTGGCCTTGGTCTTCACCTTGCCGGGACCGTTGCCGTCTTTGTTTTTCGCCGGGCGGAACACTATGCCGCCGCCTGCTATAATGTCATCGATGTCTGCCATATTATTAAAGGTGAGAAAGTGAGGAGGTGAGAAGGTGAGAAACAAACAAGGTGTTACAACAACATCGTCTCACCTTTTCACTTTCTCACCTTCTCACCTTTAAATCAGTGGTGGAACAGCCTTACGCCCGTAAAGGCCATGGCTATGCCGTATTTGTCGCAAGTCTCAATCACGTTGTCGTCGCGCACTGAGCCGCCGGCCTGCGCTATGTACTCTACGCCGCTCTTGTGGGCGCGCTCGATGTTATCGCCAAAGGGGAAGAAGGCGTCGCTGCCGAGGCTTACGCCAGAGAGCTTGGCTATCCATTCCTTCTTCTCGGCCATCGTCAGCACTTCCGGCTTCTCCTTGAAGAACTGCTGCCATGTGCCGTCGCGCAGCACGTCGTCGTGCTCCTCGCTGATGTAAACGTCAATGGTGTTGTCGCGGTCGGCGCGGCGTATGCCGTCAACGAACGGCAAGTTCATCACCTTCGGGTGCTGGCGCAGCCACCAGATGTCGGCCTTGTTGCCCGCCAGGCGGGTGCAGTGTATGCGGCTCTGCTGACCTGCGCCTATGCCTATTGCCTGTCCGTCCTTCACGTAGCACACCGAGTTGCTCTGCGTGTATTTGAGGGTGATGAGGCTGATGATGAGGTCGCGGCGCGCCTCAGGGGTGAAAGTCTTGTTCTGTGTGGGAATGTTCTCGAACAGGGCGGGGTCATCAAGGCGTACCTCGTTGCGCCCCTGCTCGAACGTTATGCCGAACACCTGCTTGCGCTCTATCGGCGCCGGCCTGTATGCCGGGTCTATCTTGATTACGTTGTACGTGCCCTTGCGCTTGTCTTTCAGTATGGCCAGGGCCTCGGGAGTATAGTCGGGGGCGATAACTCCGTCGCTTACCTCGCGCTTGAGGAGCGTGGCCGTGGCCTCGTCACACGTGTCGCTAAGGGCTACGAAGTCGCCGTAGCTGCTCATGCGGTCGGCACCGCGAGCCCGTGCGTAGGCGCATGCCAAGGGCGAAAGCTCCATTTTCACGTCGTCAACGAAGTAAATCTTCTTCAGCGTGTCGCTAAGTGGCAGGCCTACTGCGGCTCCTGCCGGTGACACATGCTTGAAGCTGGCTGCCGCAGGCTGGCCGGTGGCTGCCTTAAGCTCCTTTACGAGCTGCCAGCTGTTGAGCGCGTCGAGGAAGTTGATGTACCCCGGGCGGCCGTTGAGCACCTCTATCGGCAGTTCGCCCTCGTCCATGTAAATGCGCGAAGGCTTTTGGTTCGGATTGCATCCGTACTTCAATGCTAATTCTTTCATATCCTGTTGTTTTGCTATTCCGCGTGCAAAGTTAGGCAAAAAACGGCTTGCGTGAAAACAAATCAACCGTTTTTTGAGACACACTCGGCACGGCTTTGCAAGTAGCTGACAGTCAGGGCATTCGCAAAAGGCCGTGTTTTAGCGCCTAAAAGGCCGCCTTTTAGCGTGTAAAAGACGGCCTTTCGCAAGGCAAAAGACGGCCAATCGCAAAACCGTGCGCCGGCAGGCGCGTACCCACGGAAGTCGTGACGCCCGCCGTCCGGCCTCAGCCGGCCATGCCAGCGCTTGCCGACCATAATCACAAGGCGGCCAATTTAAACATCCGTTTCCACAGGAACGGGAGCAACGGGCTTTGCAAAAACAGAATCAACGACAAGGCCGTAAAGACCACCATGCCCGTGCAGAACCAATCATAAGCCCCGTTATCTACCGCTGCTTCAAGCGCAAGGAAGAACAAACTGAGATACGGCAACACACCGAACGTAAACCACGACCACGTTTTATACATCCTTGTGGGACTGATATAATACGTATCCGTCCCCTCACGGTAAACAAAAGACGCCACTGTAACCATGGGAGGAAGATGGTACTTCAGCCTCACCTCTATTTTGTCGCCGTACTTCGCGCCAATCACACAACAGTCGTCATCGGAAAGACAGACCGCAACCCTTTGCGCGTTCCTGTACACCACAATCCTCGTGAAACTCTTATCAAGCGCCTGCTAACGATAATTTTCATGCCAATTATTTTTTAGTTGTCGTCGCTAATATAATTAAAATTTATCAGAATGTGGCCTTTTGCAACGCGAAAAGCCACATATTGCACGATTTGTTTTGCCGAACAACGCAAAAACTGTAAATTTGCATGATTGTAAACGCTCGTCAGGGCATATACTGAACACATAAAGCATATTATATATGGATACACTGAAAAGAGCATTGGCATCAAAACTGCTGAAGATAAAGGCGATAAAACTGCAGCCCGACAACCCCTTCACATGGGCCTCGGGATGGAAATCGCCGTTCTATTGCGACAACCGCAAAACCTTGTCATACCCCGACCTGCGCGGCTTCGTGAAGTTAGAGCTGGCGCATGCCGTGCTTGAACACTTCCCCGAGGCTACGGCCGTGGCCGGCGTGGCGACGGGAGCGATAGCGCAAGGCGCGCTCGTTGCCGACGAGCTTGGCCTGCCGTTCGCCTACGTGCGCAGCAAGGCTAAGGACCACGGCATGGGCAACCTCATTGAGGGCGAGCTGCCGGAAGGGGCGAAAGTTGTGGTCGTTGAGGACCTAATATCAACCGGGGGCAGCAGCCTGAAGGCTGTAGAGGCCCTGCGCGCGGCAGGCTTCGAGGTTGTAGGCATGGTGGCTTCGTACACCTACGGCTTCCCTGTGGCGCAAAAGGCGTTCGAGGACGCGAAGGTGACACTAGTGACCCTGACCGACTACGAGCACGTGGTTGAGGAGGCCGTAGCTACCGGTTACATCTCGGAAAAGGACGTGGAGTTGCTGCACGAGTGGCGCAAGGACCCGGCAAACTGGTAAAAACAAAAGCCCCACCCAGCCTCCCCGAGGGGAGGAGAGCGGCGGCGGGCCGATGTTAAACATTTGTATTGACAAATATAATTAACCAAACATACCCCATTACCTCCCCTCGGGGAGGTCGGGTGGGGCTTTCAAATATTCCTTAATCGCCTCCACGTATTCCTCGAACGCCTTGATTCCTTCTTCTGTTAGGCTGCACGATGTGTTTGGACGTTTCCCTATGAAACTCTTTTTTATTTTGATATATCCCGCTTCCTCGAGTTTGTTGAGCTGCACGCTGAGGTTTCCCGCCGTCGCTCCCGTCTGGCCGCGCAGGTAAACGAAGTCGGCCTCGCCCACGCTGACAAGGAGCGACATCACGGCTAGGCGCAGTTCGCTGTGTAAAATGGGGTTAAGCGGTCTCAGCATGTCGGTGTTTTTTAGCCTTGTTTACAAGTGCTATTGTTGTTGCTTGTTCATCCATGTCTTGTATTTCATTAAAAGACCGGGTATCAGCAGCGCGAATACACATGCCGCGGCCATGCATACAGCTTGCGCGCAGCCGCCTTCCTCGGCTGCGGCTTTCGCCATATACGCCGCCATTATGGCGCTTCCGCATCCGGCTCCGTTGCTTGTTATCATGGCGGTTGTTCCGCTTGCGAGTGTCAGCAGGAATATGATTATTGGATAAATTGTCAGGTGTGCTACGGCGGTTTCGTCGTAGACGAAGTCAAAACTGAATATTACTGCGCCCGCGGTGACACCGAAAAACGTGCTCCAGATCCACTTGATGACTTTCGTTGCGAACGTATCGGCTGTATGTCTAAGCCTTTCTTGTTTTTCTATATGCCTGTAATTGATGTATGCCGCCAGTGCGGCTGCAGCCCAAAGCCAGTTCCAACGGCTGTCGCCGGTAGCGCTCCAAAGCCATGCTACGGCACATCCTGTTACTAAGGCGAGCGTTCCCCACACCGTCATCAATGTTCCCACGCTGCGTCCGGCCTCACGGCGGCTGGCCTTGATGGCCTCGCTTATCACTTCAAGACTGCGTTCGGCAGTCAGTTTCTCGTTGTTTTCCATAATTTATGCGGTTGTTTTTTGTTTGTAGGCATTTTGCCTTTTGGCTTTTGTTTGGATATTATAACTGCTGTGTTATGGCATGACACGGATTCCCGTTTGCTTACAATACAAAGATAAATAAGTTTATAATATAAACCAAACGGATATGAATAAAAATGTGTTTTGTCGCAATCTTTTGTATCACGAGCGGCAAAACGGATTATTGTTTTCTTCTTTTGTGTCGGTTAGAGGTTTTTGTGTCGTGTCTGTTTTGCGTCTTGATTTCGTGTGTGGCCTTACGTTCGTCGTCGGTTTTCATCCAAATCGGCGTTATGTCATCGTTCTTTTCAGTTATCTCAAAATCAAGTTCAGGTAGGTCGATATTGTCTGTTGGTTTGAACGGAACGCCCAACGGCATGGTATATTTTTCTACTTTCACCATCGCTAATCCCGACGAAATCATTCCGAGTTGTTTCGCCGCAGCGTAAGAAAGGTCGATAATGCGGCGGCTTCCGCAACGGTCTGTCACTTTCACTATCACGCTCTTGTTGTTTTTCAGGTTGGTAACCTTGAGCATGGTTCCCAGCGGATAGCGTTTGTGTGCGCATGTAAGGCTGTCGCGGTGGTAGCGTGTGCCGTCGCTCATGCGCCTTCCGTGCAGCCGGTTGGCATAATAACTGGCTATACCCTTCTCCTGTGCGGGAAGAAGGATACAGCCAGTCAAGCTAAAAAGTATTATGAGAAAAAGTTTTGGTATCACACTTTTCTTTCGGTTTATACTATGCCTTGAGCCATCATTGCGTTGGCAACCTTCATGAAGCCGGCAATGTTAGCACCCTTGACGTAGTCTACATAATCCTCGCTTTCACGTCCGTATTTGACGCATTGCTCATGGATATTGTGCATGATTTGGTGTAGTTTCTCGTCCACTTCGGCCTCGCTCCAGCTCAGGCGGATGGCATTCTGCGTCATCTCAAGACCCGATGTAGCCACGCCTCCGGCGTTTACGGCTTTGCCGGGAGCAAATAGCTGCTTGGCGGCGATGAATTTCTGGACGGCCTCCTCGCTGCATCCCATGTTGGAAACTTCGGCCACGCATATCGGCTTATTGGCCAAAAGCATGTCAGCGTCTTCGCCGCTTACCTCGTTCTGGGTAGCGCACGGCAGTGCGATGTCGCACTTAACTTCCCATGGCTTGCGACCCGGAATGAACTTGGAGCCGGGGAACTGGTCTGCATAAGGCTGGCAAACGTCGTTGCCGCTGGCGCGAAGCTCAAGCATGTAGTCAATCTTTTCGCCGCTGATTCCGTCAGGATCATAGATGTATCCGTCAGGCCCCGATATGGTGATGACCTTCGCTCCGAGCTGGGTTGCCTTTGTCGCCGCACCCCATGCCACGTTGCCGAAACCGCTTATTGCCACTGTCTTGCCCTTGATGTCGTATCCGTGGGTCTGCAACATCTGGTTGACGAAATAGAGTGCGCCGAAGCCCGTAGCCTCCGGACGTATCTTAGAGCCTCCCCATTCGAGCCCTTTGCCCGTAAGGACACCGCCCCATTTGTGGGTAAGTTTTTTGTACATACCGAACAGGTAGCCTATTTCGCGTGCGCCTACACCGATGTCTCCGGCCGGAACATCCTCGTCGGGACCGATATGGCGGTAAAGTTCTGTCATAAAGGCTTGGCAGAAACGCATAACCTCAGCATCGCTGCGGCCGCGCAGAGAGAAGTCG
>ENA-OOWN01000983-OOWN01000983.1-human-gut-metagenome-genome-assembly--contig:-NODE-983-length-22624-cov-6.409455_pt1 | contig 22624 bp, 16 predicted proteins | sample MGYA00241406_ERZ501319 | MGnify/ENA primary metagenome ERZ501319 (study PRJEB25962, sample SAMEA2042734) | human gut metagenome | biome: human gut; feature: human-associated habitat; material: faeces... | reverse complement strand
GATAAACGACCGGCCGGTGCTTGGCGGTAATAACAGTTCGGAAGTGCGTGTACACCTGGGCGGAAGGATTGAAGTCGGCAAATACAAGGAACTTGGGGGACTGCAAAAGGAATTCGGTCCGCTTAAGGGCGGAAACGCGCAGCCTGCGGAGTATTATGAAGATGACAAGAAAATGGATTGGATAGCAGAGGAGGAAAATGTGACTCTTTTTTTGAACTACCGTGCCTTTGCTGTAGAGAAATCCGGCGACGTGATAACGTCTGTTGTGGCAAAACATATCGAAAACGGTAATGAGTTGCGTTTTACCGCCCCTCTGTTTGCAGATTGCACAGGCGACGGCTCGATTGGCTATATGGCCGGAGCTGACTACCGTATGGGGCGCGAAGGGCGTGCTGAATTCAACGAAGATATAGCTCCTGTGAAGGCCGACAGTATGGTTATGGGTTCTTCCGTGCAATGGTATTCGGTCGAGACGGACAAGCCCGTGACGTTCCCCGAATTCGATTACGGGTTGGAGTTCAATGAAAACAGTTGTGAACGGGTAACAATGGGCGAATGGACATGGGAGACAGGAATGAACCTCGACCAGATTAAGGACTTTGAAAGAATTCGCGACTACGGAATGCTTGTAATTTATTCAAACTGGAGTTTTCTTAAAAACAGTCTAAAAGATAATACTGATTTCAGAAAGCGCAAACTGGGTTGGGTTGCTTACGTTGCAGGTAAGCGTGAATCGAGACGTCTTATGGGCGACAAGATATAAAATTCTACAATAAGCTGATTTATTATATTTTATAGAGTACATAAAAGAGTAATTCTATAATTTAGTACCATTTTAGTATCACTATTTAGCCATCAGAAATAGAATCAAGAGATGGCGCAAATGGCATTGGACAATTAACTTCTTTGGCTGCATAATCCACATTCGTTTACCGTCCTCAAATCAGCCAACACCTTCCGGAGATAATCAGACGGTTATTTTATAGCCAAAACAAATAGCTATTTGCTGATTTTATATTTGTATTGCGTAGTTTTTCTACAATAATCGCATTTATGATTTGTTATGTGAGATTTTATTTGTATCTTTGCACCATACAATAGATAAAATCAACGATTATGATAGCAGAGTTCAGCATTGAGAATTTTTTCTCCATTAAGTCGGTTCAGAAAATCAGTTTTGAACCATCGGCAGATACTTTTATGTCTGATGAGTACTCATATGAAGTTAAGGACGGTGTAAGATTGCTGAAAGTGGGCATCATCTATGGTGCTAACGCTTCCGGTAAAACGAATATATTAAATGCCATTGAATTTTTCAAGATGCTGGTTTTGAGAATGCCTAAAGACAGGACTGAGAAAACCGGAGTTGTCCCTTTCATGTTGGATGACACCTCAAGGAACGAGAAGACAAAGATGTCAATGGTGTTCTATATCAACCAGTCGAAGTACATCCTTAGTTTTGAATTGGACGCAAAGCATATCTATTCCGAGGCATTAATTGTTTATGATTCCATTCGCCCGACCAAGCTGTACAACCGAAGTTATGATGCCGCGACAGATTCTTCGTCTATCGACTTTGGCGTAAATCTGAAAATGACAAAAAAAAGCCAAGATGTAATTTCCGGCAACACTATCAATAATTGCAGTGTGCTTGCCGCATTTGGCAAAAGCAACGTGGAACGGACAAGGCTGAATGATGTGTACGACTATTTTGCCAAACAGATAAAAGATGTACTGGCTCCCGGTATGCTGCTTTCGGGATATGTCAAATCACGATTGGATAAAGACGAGGCAGGAGATTTGAAGAAATTCATTTTAAATTTTCTGAAAGCATCCGATTTCAATATAGAAGATGTGGTATTACATGAAGAGGAAGAGCTGATTACACCTGAATTGGAACAACTGATTCAGAATGCCCCTATTGATAAAGATGCAAAAGCTGAAATGCTTAGAAAGGGGAAAATTACAAATACGGAACTGACCTTCAAGCATAAGGCAGGCGATAAAGTATATGATTTGTCGGAAGAATACGAGTCCAATGGCACCATGAGGTTCTTGGGAATGGCGGTGATACTGAATTTCTTATTAAAGACCAATCGGTTTGTGCCCATTGATGAAGTGGAGACAAGTATTCATTATGAACTGTTGGCTTATTTCCTGAAAGTCTTTCTGGCAAACAGTAACGGAACATCCCAAATGCTCCTGACTACACACGACATCAATCTTCTCAACGAGGATTTCATTCGCCGTGATACGATATGGTTCACCGACAAAGACGAACTTGGCGAAACTAAAATAGTGCGCCTGTCTTCTTTGGGACTGCATAAGAATCTTTCCCCATACAATGCTTACAAGCAGGGAAAATTGGTAAAGTTGCCGTTCTTGGGTAGTCAGTATATCAACCTGAATGACTAATGATATGGGGCGGACAGTAACAAAAAGTATCGCCATCATAGGCGAGGGAGAAACGGAATGGTTCTATTTCGACTCTCTGAGGGTTGCGTGTCGCTATCCCTTTAAAGTTGCTCCGGATTTTCCGCAGCACAGTGACATCAATCATATTCTGAAACTGGTAGAATCTTATTTAAACAAGCAATATGATTATATTGTATGCCTGTTTGATATGGACAGATTATTTCAGTTCCCATCTGAAATGCAACTATACCAACGGGCAAAGAAAGAGTATAGCAAGAAAAAATATTCCGGGAAGGTGATGTTTATAGAGACGAATCCTTGCACGGAGTTTTGGTTTCTACTCCATTTCTTGCCTAATGTGGTTTGTCGGCGATACGAGAGTTACGAGCAATTGCTTCCCGAATTGCAGAAATATATGCCGGGGTATGAAAAGACAAAACGATATTTCATACGCACCAACCTCTATAAATACCTGACAGAGAATGGTGATTTGGAACGGGCGATATTAAATTCCGAAAAGTTGTGCCAACTCTGCAAGGAATCGCCAGAGGATTTGAAGGCGTACTCTGAGATTTATAGAGTGATAAAATTATTGAATAATTTGATAATATAATACGCTATAGATATGTATCTAAGTAAGATTTATATAAAGAACTTTAGGGGTATCAAGGAACTATTGGTGGAATTCGATAAGAAATTGAATGTGATTATCGGGGCTAATGGGCAGTTGAAGACATCTTTGATGGATGCCATCAGGTTGTTTTATGTGTGGGGAGAACCGAACCGAGATATAGAAATAACAAAAGAAGATTTTTATGTTGAGTTTACACAAAATCCTGATGGGACTAAAGTGGCAACAACCTCGACAAGGATAGATATATGCTATTTATTTGAAGGATTATCAGCACAACAAGAAGGTGCATTTTATCAGTACCTGGACAGAAAAGACGATGGCTCTATGGTTGCTAGGGTTCATCTGAGTTTCGAAATAAAGGAGAAAGGAAGGATTTATTCCTCATACATAACTGGTAAAGAAGAAAATGGTCTTCGCGCTGACTGGAACACGTTTCATTATTTTCATCCATATTATCTCGGTGCATTACGCGACAGCACGCGCGATCTGATGAGTTCACGCAACAATCTGTTAGGAAGAGTAATTAAAAGAAAAATTGACAGAGCTGGATCAGAAGATGAAGTGAGAAGTATAGTGGATAGTGCAAATGAGCAACTTTTGCAGAGACAAGAAGTAAGGGTAACACAAACTGGCATAAACGATAACCTGAACCAGATAAACAAATCAGACCTACAGAATGTAGAACTGCACATAGAACAGAATAGAATTGAATATATCGTTAATATCATCAAACCCTTTTTGCCATATTCTGATGACAAAAAAGGATTTGTACTATCTCAAAATAGTCTTGGGCATAACAATTTAATATATATAGCTTCGGTATTGAGTGATATTAAAGATTGCCATACTGAAGATAATGTGAGTATATATGCTTTGTTAATAGAAGAGCCAGAAGCTCATCTACACCCACAACTTCAGGTTAATCTGTATAATTTTCTCAAGAATGCTGATGATAGTGAAAATAGCCAGACGTTTATCACAACTCATTCACCGACTTTGACATCAAGAATACCGTTGGAAAATATTATTCTACTGAAAGGTGAAGCGGCTTATCATGTGGGTAATTGTTTCAAAGGACGGCACTCAGAAAATATTGTTCGAGATGTTGCTAAGAACAATAGATTATTAAAGGTGGAAGAAGTTGTATCATATAGAAAGATGATATCCAGATATTTTGACGTTACTCGCTCGCAATTGTTGTTCTCTTCGGGTTGTTTATTTATTGAAGGAATATCGGAGTGTCAATTGGCTGAGACTTTTTCTAAACTTATAGACAAATCATTGATTGACCATCAAATTGAGATTGTCGATACAGATGGAACAGCTTTTTATCAGTTCTTGATGCTGTTTAATTCTTCTGATAAAGCGAAGCGTTTGCCAATGAGAGTAGCGTTTGTAACGGATGAGGACCAATTTACTGACTCTAAGCATAAGGAATATAATCTGGATGAGTTAGTAAAGGACAATTATGCAAAACTTCATTCCCTTAGAGAGGGAATTAATAATGGTGATGTTAATGGTCGCATTAACAATATGAAAGCTATGAGCAATGGACAGGTAGGTATCAAGATATGTTCGGGAAAGAAAACTCTGGAATACCAAATATGCAAGGCAAATGTTTATGTTGATAAAGAAATGACAAAAGAGACGTGGCTTTACGAACTGATTCAGCAAGAGAATCCAGAAGGTATAAGCAAGGTGGATTCTTATATGTCAGGACTTGAACATAAAGATATGAGCGAAGTGGAGCAGCAAAATGTTGCATTGCTGATGTGGAAATGTCTGCCGAGTAAGGCTGAATTTGCTCAAGCACTGAATTCATTCTTGCTAGATAAGATAGAAATAGGTGGAGACATTAAGTTCACTTTGCCTTCATATATTCAAGATGCAATAACTCATTTAGTTCCGTGAGTATGGATTATGATATAACACTTCAACGACAAGCATATCTTGATGCACGTGGTTATACCATCCTAACGGCGTGTCCAGGTAGTGGAAAGACTACGAGCATTGTGAAGAAACTTTTAACGGTGTCACGTTATTGTGAAGAGCATTATGGAAAGCATACAGGGTTTGCCTGCCTGTCATTCACCAATAAGGCTTGTGCTGAGTTAAAACAAAAATACAGAGAGATGCATGATGAAAGGATAACTTTTCCCAATGAGGTGTTGACTATCGATAGTTTTATCATGCAATATGTAGTGCTTCCGTTTTGGTATTTATGCGATGAGTGTAAACAAAGACCAATAGTAGTAAACGAGGCAGAAATACTAGACCGAATTTATTACAATAATGTTAAAATAAACGGTAAATGGCAGCAATACCCAGTGATGGCACTCCGATCTTACACAAGTCTGATGTATCGAAAGAATCCATCATTGGTTTCAAGAGACAAGACGGGCTTTAAATGGAATCGCAAAACTATAACTGAAAATGAAATTGCCTATTGTAATGCAGCTTTTACATATCGTTTAAAAAAAGGCTTTATAACAAGCAGCGATGCATTATGGATAGCATGTGATATATTGGAGCGGCATCAGAGCGTAGCTAAAGCGCTTGTGATGCGTTTTCCATATATCATCGTTGATGAAGCACAGGATAATTCCGAACTGCATTTTGAGCTCTTCAAACTGTTAAAGCGAGCTGGCTTGCAAAACATAGAGTTTGTGGGTGATATTTGCCAGTCCATCTATGGATTTAATAATGCCAGACCGGAGTTGCTACAAAGCATGATGGTAGAAGCTGAATGGAACGTTTTGCCACTATCTGAATGCAGACGTTCTAATCAACGTATAATAAATTTGTATAGCAAACTGAAATCAAGCGATGTGCCTACTATTATTTCACATAATGTAGAGGATAAAGGAGTTCCCATAGTAGTGTATAAGTATGAGGATGGAAACATTAGGGATATTATTCGGGACTTCAACCAGGTTTGTGAAGATAATGAATTGTCAAGCAGAATCATATTAGCACGCGGAGTAGATAAATGTAAGGAACTTGCTGGTATTAAGGATGTAGATTTTAAGTACTGGAAAACCGAACATCATCTTCCATATTTGATAATAGATGCCACCTTCGCTTTTGATTTGGGTGACATGGACTATGCTTTTAGAAAAGTAAGACTTGTATTAGCAGAACTTTTGGTTGGTAACAATTTTGAAGCAAGGCGTGAATTTATACATGAAATTGAACATAATGTGGACTGGAATGCAAAGATCTTTGGTTTTCTAAAACAAGTACCTGCATTTTCATTGAGTTTCAAAGAATGGTCAGAACAGACCTGCTTATTATTGAAGGATTATTGGGAACTTGAAGAGATGCCTACTTTTGTTCCGTATCAAAAGCAAAAAGGATATAAAATGAGAGAAATGGCAGATGTACCTGTAGAACAATATCATCAATCAAACGATAAGGAGAGTGAATACCACAGGAGTATAGATACTATACATGCAGTAAAAGGAGCGACCTTAGATGCGGTACTTCTGTTCTTGTCGTCTGATAGCAGGGGACAAAGTATTTCACTGAAAGATTTTCCAAGTAGTACTGTTAAAGTCATGACTGAGAGGCAGCGAATGATATATGTAGCTTGTTCGAGGGCTAGGCAATTTCTGGCATTGGCAGTACCCAAATCTATAGCAAATGAAGAAATTAGGAGAGCTTTGGCTGGGGTGGACATAGATATTCGCAGCATTAATCTGCAAGGAGAATTGGCTTTTGATGATTAGTATTTGTAAAGAATTAGGGTAAAACAATATTGTTTGTAAGTTTCTGACCCTTCGTCTCTAAAGGATATGTAATTGTCAATATTTAACAATGCTACAATTTTTACTATATTAAGAAAGGGAAAAGCTTTAATTGTTGGAGTTGATTTTCCAATGCCCCTTATTGTGAAAATCAATGCTCCAACAATTAAACTATATTCAAGCCTCCTAAGATCACAAAACGATAAAATTAAAATCTTAATATTGGCAAAGTGTTTACGATATCTACTGTTTGGCAAGATAGCATAATGACAGATAGAAGTAAGTCAAGGATATAACGGGGTTGTTCGTGTTCTCTTGACCAGTCGTTGGGGTCGTTCTTGATTTGGGAGGCTTTGTCGATAGTGACGGCATAACGTTCCATTATCCAGTCAATGGCGGATTTGCCATTCACAATGTACTCGTAGGCTTTGAGCGGAATGTTCTCGATGGTGATATGACTGTTGTAAATGATGCGTGTCTTGTCGGCAACGAGTTTGCCGTTCTCGTCGCGTACTTTGGCAAACTTCATCTTATCCACGGAGAAGTATTGATAGGTTTCATCCGTCCATTCGTTTTGCCAGATGTCGATGTCGCCAATAACTTTTACGCCAAAGAACCGGTGTGCCAACATTGGCTGTTCTGCGAAAAATTGATAATCACTGTCTTGGCCTGTTATCTGCTCATTGATGCCTTGCTCGTAGTTCAAATGCAGGTCGGCAAGTTCTTTTCCGGCTTTATAAAAGGTCATGAAATCCTGCACGTTATCTACAATGGGGATGCGTGGCAATGACTTCTTCAGGTCATCGGCGAAACGTTCACGGTATTGATAGGAGTGAAGCAATCCATACACATAATAGAAAATGTGTTCTTTGGTGATGGCTCGTGAACCTCCGAAACGGTTGCGGACTTCTTTCAATATCCAGTCGGTTATGCCGTCGCGACGGATATAACGGTTCGTTTCCGCATCATCGAAAAGTGAAGCCTGCGGATTTTTGTTTTCTTCGTACCAATATAAGGGGAAACAAAAACCATTAAATTGTGTCTGATAATCGAGTAAACAATCAGAAATCAATGGGCTGAAATCTTTGTTTCCACCTGTACCTAATGTTGAGATTACAATATTCTTCGAAGTATTTGTTGGGAATAATTGTGGCATCTGATAAACACAATTATTCAATGAACGGTCAAAATAGCAATACTCTTTACAATAGGGTCTATATTGAGAAATTCTAATTGCGCGAGGCTCAAATTTGTAATATTTCCCATTTGGTACATCTTTCTCTTTCTGTGCCCTGTCCCATGAGAAATATGTTGGAGCTGCTTTAATAAAATCCTTTGCTATTAAATCGGCATTAAGTTTCTTTGCTTCAAGGAAATTAGACACTATCCTATTATAGTAGTCAATAGAATTTATAATGTTCGTTTGTAACGTATTATAATAGAAATTGTAACACCAAGCGTCGCGCGAAGTAACAATGCCACGCGCGAAAGCCTTGAATACAACATTTTTATTATCTTTACTCTTATCAGACAATGAGATAAGACTGTCAAATACTCCGTCACGCTGGTTAATCCAATCAGCCTTTTCGTTAGGAATAATAATCTGCCAATCCAATTTTTGTGAAGAAATAGAACGGAACTCCTTTACCATTTTGAGTTTCTGCTCACGGGAAAGGTAATCGCCTATGTCGTGGTAGTGGATAACAGCCTTATGTCCTTTCTTTGCCGGATTCTTGACAAGAAAAGTAATAGCTATTGGCGTGCGCGAACCTACGTCGAATATACCGCCACCCTCTTTACGACGTTGCTCTCCTGATGTTCGTGCATTTCCACGCAGATTCAGCACATAAATGGATGTAAATTCTTCCTCAAAGCAACGTCGCATACCGTCTTGCCCAACACCATCAAGCCATGCACCATTACTTATAAAAGCAACAACACCACCCTCATCTTGAGGTATTCGGTCAGATGCCCAGCGAAAGGCTTTCACATAAGTATCATAAAGTGAGCGAACCAGTCCTGCATCGCTTTTAATCACATATGTTTTACCAACTCTTTCATCCAAAGTTGGATAAGCCAAATTTTGAGCATTGTCATTTTGAGATTTTTGCCCAATGGAATACGGCGGATTCCCCACAATCACCCTCACGTGTGTGGCCATCTGCTTCTTCACACGTTTGGAATTGTCTTGGAAGAACTCCGTGAAAAGTTCGTTGTGCTTCTTCTCCGCCAGTTGGAAAGTGTCCGTCAGGCAGATGCCGCTATACGGCAGGTAGGTTTCTCGACGGGTAGTGTCGTGGAATACCGATTCAATATTTACATCGGCGATATAATAGGCCAGCAGCACGATTTCGTTGCAATGGATTTCATTCAGGTACTTGCGCTCCATGTCCTCCGGACGGATAAGGCCGGACTGCAACAGCCGCGTGATGAACGTGCCTGTACCCACAAACGGGTCAAGGATATGCACATTCTGCTCGGTCAGCGAAGTGTCGAACTCCGCCTTTAGGATGTCATTCACGGAATGTATGATGAAGTCCACACACTCTACGGGCGTATAGACGATGCCCAGCTTCTCCACGGTGAGCGGAAACGCGCCTTTGAAGAACTTTTCATAGAGATTCTTGATGATAGTCTGCTTGCCCTCCAGATTGTCTATGCCGCCCACATTCGTCCTCACCGACTGATAGAACTTCTCCAGCACTTCGGTATCTTTCTCGAAAGCCTGCTCTTGCAAAAGGTCTATCATGCGTTGCATGGAACGGCTCACGGCGTTGTTGTTCACGAACTGGTAATCGGCAAACAACGCATCGAACACCGGACGGGTGATGATGTGCTGTGCCAGCATTTCAATGGCCTGTGCCGCATCCACGGACGGGTTAAGGTCTCGCTGCAATCCCTTGAGGTATTCGTTGAACGCCTTTTTGTGTACGCCGGACTGGATGAGCTTGGATATGCGCTCGATGAACTTGTGCGCGATAAGTCCGATTTCCTTTGCCCAGTTTTCCCAATAGAGGCGGTCGCCGCACTTCTCCACGAGCTTGGCATACATACCGTCCTGCAATTCGCCGAAACGAAGTTCCAACTGCCGGGCGATTTCCGTGTTCTCCATCTGCCGCGCTTCTTCCTCTTCCTCCTGAAAGCCCAGTCCCGGCCTGCCGATGGTGACGGACGGTGTATAGGACTGCTTGTTGGGTTTCTGCTTGTTGAGCGCAATCTTGTTCACCATCGCATTGAAACGGTCGTCGTGAGAGCGCAGCGCGTTCAGGATTTCCCAAACCACATCAAAGGTCTTGTTGTTGTCGAGTGCTTCTTCTGCTGAAACATCGGACGGCACGACAATAGGGATGATAATGTACCCGTACTTCTTCTCGTCGGGCAGTCCTTTGTGGAAAGTGCGCATTACACGGCCTACCGACTGCACCACATCCACCTGCGAGTTACGGGCGGAAAGGAACAGCACGGCATCGAGCGACGGCACATCCACGCCCTCGGACAGACACCGCACATTGGTTACCACCCGGCACTCCCGGTCATTTTCCGGTTCATCCGCCAGCCATTGCAGGATTCCGTTGCGCTCCTGTGAGTTCATCGAGCCGTCTATGTGCTTTGCGGTTATCGAAACGGTATGCGAAAGGCTTTCCGCATCCAGATTCTCGTCGTACTTTTCAGATATTTGCGGCAGCACGGAAGCCACATATTTGGATGCGATACCCACTCTGCTTGCGCTCCTGTCAATGGATGAACAGAACGCCACGGCACGGCGCATCATGTGCGGGTCGGCATCCCATGTGCGGTGGTCATCACCCTGTATCATCTTGGACAGTCCGTTGATTACGCCGATGAGCTTGGACGTGTCGTCAAAATTCAGTTCCGTGGTCGTGTCGGTGACATCGCGCCTGATATTTTCCGGCACATCATCCTCACCAACGGTAAGGACAAGCACCTTGTAGTCGGTCAGCAGTCCGTTCTGTACGGCGTAGGAGAAATTCACGCGGTAGAACTCCTCCCCATACAGAGCCTTGTCGTCCATCGAACAGAGGATGCAGTCCTTTTCCGATGCCTTTATTTTGGCTGATTCCCCGTACAGCCGTGGCGTAGCGGTCATGTACAGCCGTTTCCGACCTTGTACATTGTCATCGGAGTGTATCTTGGTGAAGTTGCTCTCGTCCTTGTCCGACAGCTTCACACCCGTGGTGCGGTGGGCTTCGTCACAGATGATGAAGTCGAACACGCCATACTCGCCGTCTGTTTCGGAAAGTATCTCCTGTTGTGCCGCTGAAACGGCATCAATGGACTGGTAGGTGGAGAATACGACTACCAGCCCGTCATGGTTTCGGTATTTCTTCAACTGTGATGCGATGGACTGCGGACTGGTGGACGCTGGTACTGCAAGGTCAACCACACTGTCATCCATATCATCGTATTTATTCTGAATCTTTCGCGAAGCCTTGGAATCAGAACAGATGCAGACGGCCTTGATAGGCTTCTTCGCGTCCGCCGACCATGCGTTGAGCGACTGCCCCAACAGGGCGATGGACGGAACCATGAACAGCACCAGTCCCTTGCCGTTAAGCAACTGTTCAGTGATGAGCAGCGAGGTGTAGGTCTTGCCTGTTCCGCAGGCCATGATGAGTTTACCACGGTCATTGCCCTCTGTGATGTAGTGCGTGTATGCCTTGGATATGGCATCCAACTGGTGCTTGCGCGGTTTCTTGCCCTCCACGAGTGCGGAAGTTCCCGTAAGTCCGTCCATCAGTTTTTGCCAGTCCACACAGGAAGAGTTCAGGTCAATCAGCCCAACCCGTGAAAAAGGCGGGTCTTGGTGGCGGATGGCTTCCTCGGCGTTGCTCCCCCAATGGTTGGTGGTGGAAATCCAAATTCGTTTTGCAAACCGGGTGGTCTGGAAAGTCACTTCGTTGGTGAACGTGCGGCTGGAGGTGGCGAGAAACGAATCCACGGCAGGCTTGTCGATTACGGCATCCTCAGCATAGCATTTGCATTGGATAGCCCAATAGTCGCCCATCTCGGTCTTGGCCACGAGGTCGATTCCCGTGTCCGTGCCTCCGAAGTCCTTACGCCCCGGAAAATCCTCCCACAGCCACACCTTTTCAAGCTCGTTGTAGCGAGGGTCTGTCAATAACCATGAGCGCATCAGTCGCTCGAACTTTGTACCCTTTTCCCTTTCGGTGAATGATTCGGTACGGAATTTATGCAGTATGTCCTTGAAATTCATCTCTTGATAAGAGTTACAGTTGATATTGCAAAGGTACTCATAATATTGCAAAATCCGTGTCCGAATCTAATTTATAATGGGATATGAAGGACAATTTATGCGGAATTGTTTAGTAAATCCACCTGTTTTTTCCAATAATGCATTGATTCCCAGTAGTTGTTTTCTTGAAATGTATCTCTTATCAAGAGATTACGGTTTTTGCTAAACAGATTCCATCGAAGTTTTGCTGTTACAAGTCTTTTAAGATAAGGCTGTTAGCCTTGTCCACCACGTTTGTGTCAAGCGATGCAAGGTAGATGCGCGTGGTTTCCTCCGAATCGTGACCCATCCCCTCGCTGATGACCGAAAGCGGTATGTTCTTGCTCTTGGCGATGCTTGCCCAGCAATGCCTCGCGCAGTGCATGGTCAACGGTATGTTCAATCCGGCTAAACGGGCGACCTCTTTCAGAGCCACGTTAATACGGCTGATGGCATTGCGGTACTGCGTCCGCTCGTTTGCGCATGGGTTGGTGATTATCGGCAACAGGTATTGAGCGGTGGAGCAGCCGTCGTATTTGGCGATGATGTCCTCCATGCACTTCTCCCACTTGATTGTCAGTTGCTGCCCCGTCTTTCTCCTGCGGTATATGATGATACCGTTCTTCAAGTCCGATTTCTTCAAATAGGCCATGTCGATAAATGACATTCCACGGGTATAAAATGAAAAGAGGAACATATCCCGTGCATAGTCCAGATGCGGTTTCAAGGTCAGGTCGAGTTCCTTGATGTGCTTTATCGCTTTCAACGGGAGTGCTCGTTTCACTGTCTTGCTGATACCCGTGTAAACATGCTTGAACGGATATTTCTGTTCTGTAAGTTCCTTTTCCACGGCACGGTTATAGACAGCACGGAGTATGCGCATATAAAAGGATGTGCTGTTGGGGCAGATTTCTTTGCTTTTGAGCCATGCCTCATAGAGCATCATGGTGTCGCTGTCTATCTCGCACAGAAGAATGTCCTGCCCCTCGCGGAACTTCATAAAACTGGCTAAGGCTGCGGTGTAGGTTTCCGACGTGCGTGCTTTGCCAAGCTGCTTCAACTGCCTGATAACTCCCTGCATGAAACCGAATAGGGATTGTTTGTCCGCATGGCTGTTAAATTTCTCAATGATGCTGTCGGCTGTGTATTTTCCACCTTGCCTGTCGCATTGTGCGATGATGGCCTGCAACTGACGGATGTCCCAACCGATATGTTCTGCAACGCTGTGGAGATACCGTTTTCTGTTCTCGTTGGTTTCAGGCACGATTCGGACGGACGATGCTTCCTTGTCCCATTCCATATCAAACACGCGGAAGTCTGTTCCGATTTGGCGGACTGTTCGCTTGTGGATTACCTGATAGTATATGCTGCCCTCCTTGCCGTTTGTGGCGGAAGGACGATATTTTACCTTGATGGATGCCATTCACTTTATTTTTATTGTTTGGATTCGTTTTCATTTCTCACTTTTTTAAGCTGCCTGTGGAATACGGTCAGTGTGGAATCCTTACCGACCGTTTCCACCAGTTTCTCGTATGCCCCGACGGTTACGCCCAATTCCGGGTAAAGCTCGTTGAGCATGAAAGTGGTTACTTGGTATTTGTCTGCAACTGTTCTCAACCGCCTGTTTTCCTCCCGGTATTCATGCCATCGCACCCAACTAATGGCAAACAAGGCAAAGAACACGAGCGTACAAACGATACCAGCCCATGCGTAAGGGTTCTTGTACCAGCCGTCGGGTACTTTGTCCCATAGCCGCCTGATTTCGCTTGTTACTTTGTAAAAGTGGATAGCCTGACAAAGTTTCTGTGTGAAGCCTTGCTTTTGCTGTGCCTTTTGTGAAACCTGTTTGTCTTTCTCCACATGGTCGGTAAGCATTTCCAATATCTTGTATAGCAAATCTTTGGTGGTGGGGATGCCACGCTCGCGCATATTCTTGTCGTTGGCATCGGTGTATGCCTGCAAGCTCACAATCATTTCACCGCCCAATGACTTCTTATATGCCTCGATGGTTTCCTTGCTCCTGAAAATGTCACTGATGTTCTCCGGCGTGCTACCGCCAAAGAAACGTATGACCGGCTCCAGCTTCACCGCAAGCCTTTTCACCGCCTCGTCCTTGTCTGAAGCGTCCTTTGCACCCAGTATCTTCTTGATTTCCTCGATGTCCTCTGCCAATGCCCCGATAAGGTCGGATATGTTCTGTAAGTTGTCCTTCATCTTCTCATCTTTCTTGGTTTGTACTTGTTCTTTTCCTTGTCATTCTCGCCCCAGCCGCTTTCGTTTCCTCCACCTCCACCGCCGGATGAAACCTTGGCTTGGTGAGGTTGGACGCACAACTCGATGAGCGCGTTGATGCCCACTTGGACTATGCCCGTATTCGCATCGGCATCAGCGAAAGTTCCGCTGTCGGATGTTTCCGCACGGCCATCGGTAGAATAGGCTTTATCCGTCTGTTCAAATGGATGCTCCGGTTCATATATGGTTTTCGTTTGGCTTATTCCGCTTTCAGCCGTTGGCCGGGTATGGTACAGATTGTTCCTCCATTCCAAGCCCTCGGCGATGCGACCTCCCAACTGCTTGTCCAGCTTAAAAAAGCCCATGCTGCGGTCTATCCGTGAGCCACTGAACGAAATATCGTCTTTCGTGAACGACACACCAATGATATTGCCGTTCCGCTTGTCGAGCTTGAAGCTTACCCCGATGCCCTGCTTAACCAGCCTGTCGCACAATTCCGACCAACTGCTGCAATGGGGCAAGGCCGCTTTGACGGCATCATGGATTTGGTATTTCACCTTGTCCTTGCCGCGCAGACGGTCACGCTTCACGTTCACCTTGCCTTTGGAGAAGTGCAGTCCGTATTCCCTTGTAAGAGCCTTGCATACCGCCACGTTGCGCATGGCATCGTTCCGGTCGCTGACGGTGTTCCCGTCATTGTCCACCCTGTTGGCCACGATGTGCAAGTGCTGGTGTTCCTTGTCGGTGTGGCGGCATACAATGTATTGGGTGTTCACAATGCCCATGCGCTTCATGTACTCACGTGCTATTTCTGCCATCAGGCTGTCCGTCAGCTTGGGCGTGTCTTCGTGGGCGAAGTCCAGCGAGATGTGGTACACCGGATTTTTCAGCTTGCGCCCCGGCTTGTCATCAGCCTGTCCCTGCATACTCGCTGCTATGGTTGCATTATTGTCAAGCCTCACGTCTTTGCTGTCGATGAGCCTTGCCTTTTTCGGGTTGTTCACATAGTTCACCAGCTTGGCGAAGCTCGCCCGTTTCTTCAAGTCGCCCATCATATATCCGCGATGATTTTGTTGAACTCGTCCAGCAGGGCGGTGATTCTTTCTTTGGTTCTCGGAAAGCCCTGTTGATGTGCCATCTTCGCCAACTGGTTCAGGTTGTTGCAACCACCCTCCAGCATCCTTATCTGCCTCCTGTCCTCCTGTGTCCGTGCCGCCACGACCTTGCCCTGAAGCAATAGTTCACGCAAGAAATGCGACGGTTTCTTGCCAGCGTCGGCAATCCGTTTCATGACCGTTTTCCACTCGGCCAGCGTGAGCCGTGTGGATATGGTCTTAGTCCGCGCCTTGCCCTTTACGGCCTTGGGGCGGCCTCCTTTATGATTGGTGTCTTGTTCTGTCATTCGCTTGCTATTTTCTGTTATAAATGGGTCGGCGTTTTTTTAGGGCTGCAATCCGGTCTTGCCGTTATCCGCATGGTCGAGTCGCCGCTGGTGGCGTGGTTTTCGTGGACGAAAACATTAACTTGCCAGCCCTAAAAAACGCCCCTATAAATACTTCACACCTTTCCTTACTTACGCCTGTTTATAAGGGGTATTGCTATCGGGAAAAATATCCATGTCCTGTACTGTTGGAAGAATGTCCTCCGTTTGTGAGTTGGCATCGTAGGCATCAGCCATTGGCGGACTGGTAGGACTTTCCGCTGGGCACTCCGGTTTTGCGGTCTGTCCCTTGTTCTCTGATATGAACAAACCTGACTGCGCTGTCGGGATAGGCTTGTCCTTGGACTTTTTCGCCTTTGCCGAACTTTTCCGTAAGGTCTCCAGCCTTTGGCCGTTAAAAAGGTAAATACGTACTCCCTCGTATGCCTTGACCGTCTGTTGGTATGTTGGATTTTCCGTGAGCCGTCCGTCCATCATCCATGACTTTACACACACCATATCCATGATGGTGGTTATGGGATTGGAAACAACACGGATTAGCCCCCGCTGCGAAAAATCCTCCAACAGACGACTGACGGACTTGCGCCCGATATTCCACTCCTTTGCCAGTGACAGCATGGAGCCGTCCACCTGTCCGGGATGGAGCACATAATCCAATCCACGTTTGGTTTTACTTACTTCCGTGATAACCATCCCCGACAAAAGGGAAAGAAAATAGGTCAAGTTGCACACACCGTTGGTTGTCCCGTGCAGGAAATACCATGCTTCCACATTCATTGCCACCTCCATTTTATAGCACGGCAGAACAAGCTGCTTCAAATTCTTCATAAGCCATGATGTTTTTTGTTGTTCGTTATACGGATTATCCCTTGGTGTTTTTGTCCGCGTCCCTATTGGTGGCTTTCAGGTTCTTGATGCGGTCAATCTGCTCTTTCGGGAACAGGACGCGTCGCCCAATCCGCTGCCCCTTGATATGCCCCAGCTTCTCGTGCCGCCAGATGGTCGCGATGCTCACGCCCCATTTCTCGGCCAGTTGCCGGATGGTGTAATACTCCGATGTCTCCTGCGGTGCCTGCGCCTGTCCGTATTCCTCAAGCGCACACCTCACGCTTGCGCCGATGAGTTGCTGAAGCTCATCGCGCGATACCAGTACCATTTCCATATTTTCTGCCATAAGTCATTGATTTTGAAATTATGGCGGCAAAGTTATATGGTGAATAAAACGGGTGAACTTGTGGGGATTTGTGGAATAAACGGGCATAAGAAAAGCCGCCAAACATCTGATGTCTAACGGCTTGTGCAAAGCAGTGGACTGTGGTGAGTTGTAACCACGTGTGGACTGCCGCATTATTTTATCATCGGGAGCAGTTCTTTGAGCCTGCTTATGAAAGTCTTTTCCACGTTGTACTTGGCAAGGCTTTCCGCTGTAAGTCCTATGGAACGGGCTGCGGCTGTGCGGTACTCCTTCCAGTCCTTGAAATAGGCTTTTGACAGCAGGGTGATGACGCACCGCATCTTTCCTTTCACGCAATTCTGATAGGTCGTGGAATAGTCAGCTCGCATGACGGTACGTATGAAGTCCTTGTCGGAAACGGCGTTGCCGTCCAGTACGGGCTTGCCCTTGTCGGGGCCGCTCTGTACGGTAAAGGTGGTAAGGAACTGGTACAGCCTTAAAACAGGCACCTGCGCCGTCGTGCTGAACGCTCCGCCCTGCACGGTATCTGTGGCTGTAAAGCCTGCCATTGGGGTAGGTATTGTTTTTACTTCGGATTCGGTTGCGTCCTTATGGAGTATGTTCCTCATGACATAGCCCATTGCCAGGGCGATATGGAACATCTTAATCCCGGCTAACTGTGTCTTTGTATTGCCGTCTTGGAACACCATAGAAAGGTGGACGGCTTTTGTGAAATCCTCCGTGAGCAGCCGTGCCAAATCCTTGTCGTTGGCGTTTGTGATATATTCCTTGACGGACTCGATTTTGTCCTTGTCCATGTCGGCAAGCAGGGCATACGCTTCTTCGCCTATATATTCTTTCCCTTTGCTCACATCGGTTTCAGCCGTGCATTTTCGGATGGCGGTTCGGATGGTGTCGATGCAGTCCGTGGCTTCGATGCGTGTCATGGAACGGACTTTTCTCTGTTCGTTTCCATCAGGAAAGAAGTATTGGCCGATTACTTCTATGGAAGTATAGACGATGCCCGCATAAAGGGCTTCCTTACCCAAGCCCTGCAGATATGCCGAACAAAGGTCATGCAGCCGTTTCGCGTCCCCGTGCAGCCGGACAAACTGGTGTGCCAGTTCCTTGTCGTCATGTTCGGCGATGTATTCCCGCACCTCGTTCAACAGGGTGGGAACGGTTTTCATCTCACGCCGGATGTTCTTGCAGATGTCCTTGTTCCCGGCTTCATCTTCAACTTTGCCACTGGCAAGGCTTTCCGCCAGTTTCAGGTTTCTGCCGATAATCTTCGACAGCCTGAACAGGGCACTGATAATTGCAAATCTCGTCTTTTCCATAAGCAGCCGTTTTACATTTCAATGATACCCTCAAAGTCCTTTAACGCAATCACGGCCTTTTCTTCCGCATCCAGTTTAAGGTAGCGGCGCAGTTGCGCCTCGCTGCTGTGTCCCGTTATGGCTTGGATGGACGACAACGGTACTCCGGCCTTGTATGCGTTGGTGGCGAAACTTCTTCGTGCCGTGTGCGAGAGGAGCATATCACAGAACCTCCGCCCTCGTTTCGGGTTGAGCCGCTTCCCGTCAAATCCGCAGTCATGCGTCCAGCCCAGCAACAGCCCAATGGTCTTTATCAGCTTGTTCATTTCGTTGGGGCATACATGGGGCAGCTTGCCGTCGTATTTGTCAAGTATCTGCCTTACTCGCCTGTCCACCGGGATATAGACTTTCTTGTCCGTTTTCTGTTGGGTAAGCAAAATGAACTCCACCCCGTTTATCTCGGTTATCATGTCATCGCATATCCTCGAATAGTCGGACACGCGCTGCCCGGTCAGGCAGCCGACAATGAAAATATCCCTCACGTGTTCCAAGGTGCGTATGTGGGTGATGCGGCACTTGGAAAGCTGCGTTAGTTTCTCGTCCTCGCTGATGTCGAGTGCCTCCAGCCGTTCCCTGACGGCCTCTTTGGTGGAAAGGTCGAGTTCGAGCATTTCCTGTATCTGTTCCGGCGTAAGATAGATGTTGTCCACTTCCTCTTTTTTCGGAACAAAGTCTGAATGGCGGAAATCGTCGCATTTGGTCAGCTTGTCCTCGTATGCCGCCTTTGCCACGGTACGGACGCTTGTCATATAAGAGTTGATGGCGTTGGGCATCAGCCCGCGCCCTTTCCAGTAACCGACAAGGCTGTTGCGTGTTTCCATCGTCATGTCGTCCAGCCCGATTTTGCGGTGCATCTCCTTTTGATAGTTGCGGATTTGGGTCTGGATGATGCGCAGCCCCTTGATGTAGGCAGGGGTTACTTTGACGGTACGGCCTTTCTTGGTGCGCCGTCCTGCTTCCAAATCCTCTATATAAGAGGTAAGGAAGTCCTCGAACAGCATCTTGCCTTTGGGCTTGACCTCCACAACCTGCATCATGCCGTTCAGCACATCGTGCTTTACGCTCTCGATGACGGACTTCGCCTTTTTAGGGTCGAAATCATCCGCCTCGAACGCCGCCTTTATCCTTGCGAGGACTTGGGCGAACTGCCCGTACTTTATCCCGATGCTCGACATGAGGGCGGATGAGGTGTATTGCAGGGAGCGGTATTTCTCCCATTCAAGCTGTCTGATGGTGAAGCCTGTTACGGTTTTCACGTTGGCCTTGCCTGTGCGCACACGGGCATAGACCGAACCGAAGTCCTCTTTCCCTGCCTTTGACGATTTTATGAAGATGAAATCCATACGCGAAATTTCTTTTAATTGCTGGTACAAAGGTACGAAATCTATTCTGAAATATAGTACCAAATAGTACCAATATTTTCTAAAACCGTGAAATTTCGTGCGTATTTCAATTAAATGAAAATATCTATAAATAACTGATATACAAGAATAACTAATAAAACAAGGTTCTACTGAATATAATTAGTGAATAGTGGGCGACTATATCCTGAAAGAAGACGACATAAAGAAAAATGTGGCTCACGAAGATGCTTCTTTTACAACAACGTGGAGCATAGATTTGCACCGCCCGGACCCTGAAAACAGCAAATATTTTCCGGATACTGAATTCAAGGCCGTAACCAAACACATATTGATTTACCCTTATTCCGTACCTTATCGCTGCCTTTATTCCCGCAATGTAAATAACCTCTTCATGGCCGGGAGAAACATCAGTGTCACGCATGTTGCACTGGGTACTGTCAGAGTAATGCGGACAACAGGCATGATGGGCGAAGTAGTGGGCATGGCAGCTTCATTGTGCAGGAAATACGGCACACTGCCCCGCGGAGTTTACCAAAAACATTTGCCCGAACTTAAAGCCCTAATGGAAAAAGGCGTGAACAAGAAGGGGCTTCCCAACAATCAACGCTACAACGAAGGCGGAATTCTTGAAAAAGCCCCTGTTGTAACCCAAGAATGAAAGTCGGTATCTGTTTATGCGTAAGAGTGCATGCCGCCGAGCAAATAGTTTACTCCGAAATATGTCATAATAATAGAAAGGAAAGCTATAACCATGAATATGTGGTATGTCATGGGGCGGTTAAGCATAGGGATAGAGCATTTGTGCAATGCGATGGCATAAATCATAAATGTTATAAGCGCCCATACTTCTTTGGGGTCCCAGCTCCAGTATGTACCCCACGATACGTTTGCCCAAATAGCTCCCACGAAAATACCTATGCCCAATGTCGTAATGGCAGGGTATAGAAACAGCTGCGAAAGCATTTGTAATGCTTTTATACGTTCTTGTCCGGCAATCCCGCCCTTGTTTATAAGATTAATAATCAAAGCCGTCAACCCGCAAATAAAAGTAAAGGAAAGCAAGGCAAACGATACCATAATTACGCTCACATGAATGCTTAACAACGGCGAAGACAGCACAGGCATGATGTGGTTGATTTGCGGATTCATCTGCCCGATGTGCGAAACAAGAAGGAACAATCCTGACAAAATAAATCCGAAAGTGATGACAATTCTGAACCGGTGGCTTGCACAAATTGTTGCAGCCATTATAACCCATGAAATGGTCAACATTGTTTCGTAGCCGTTCGACATGGGAATGGTCTTACTCACTATCCACCTTAATGTAAGGCACAATGTCAGCAAGGCGAAGGATATGCACATCATTGCGGTGAAAACTGCGTTTACCTTTGATTGCCTTTCGGGTTGAATGCTGCGTGTTGTTGCCGTAATAAAGAATATTAGAGAGAGCAGGCCAAGTGTTAGATTCGCTATGAAAAGCACTGTAGCAAAAGGTACGGCGTTATATATCCGTTCTGCGCGTGTTTGTAAAGGAGTAGGGAGGGAATTTCCTGCGTGCTTCTTTTGGTAAGCCTGCAACTTTTCTATTATTCCATTTACTGTCGCGATTTGTTTGTTGCGAGCTTCCTGGCTTATAAGACGAAGGACGTTTTGCATGAATTTCGTTTGCAATGTGTCGACTGTCGAGGGTATTTCGTCTACCGGGGAATACCATGCTGTTTCTCCGTTGTCCGTAACAGGGAAAATCTTGAGTAATGTTCCCCTGTTCAATTCCATTATCAACTGCAGGCGTTCGTCTATTTCGACAGCCTGTTTGCATACGGCGTTACGTGTGCCGTTATAATATTCCTGTATGTACGGGCCGAGGATATAACTGTTCATATATCCTTTGAAAAATGAATTAGCCGAAGTGTATTCGGGCAGGTCAAGCTCTTTTTGCAATACTCCGCTTTTAAGTTTCATTATAGGTTCGTTGCTCCATTCCTCGGCGTAGAAAATAAATCCGGTAAGTACTTGCTCGGCTGTATAGTTTTTGTATTTAGCCTTGCCGCAGAGTTTTTTTGTAAAGTCCAAAGCAAAGGTCTGCATGGGACAAATCCTTCCATTATAAAGAATGTACATACGCCCGAACTCGTTTGCCGTTTCTTTAGGCAAAACCGGGGCAGCATTGGCCTTTTGGCCTGTTAGGAAAAAGGCAATAAAAAGAAGAAAACCTTTTTTCAGAATGTTGCTTCTTAGAATTTTTCTATATGGTCCTTTGGAATCTATCAGAATCCATATCAATGAAAGGAAAAGCAAGAAATATCCGGCGTATGTTATCGGTATTCCTGCCGGGTCGTAGTTTATGGCGAGTATGCTCCCGCGCATGTCTGGGTCGAATGAACTTTGGTAAATGCGATAAGAACGGTAAGAACATATATTGTTCATCGACACGGAAACATGTTTTTCCACGTTATTCTCGGTTATGACAAATTCCGATTTGTAGTCGGCAGGAGTATCCGTGCCGCTATGGTATTTTATGCTGAATGAAGTAAGTTCCAAAGAAAACGGCAGGTTGGTTTCCTTGGCCTCGCCTTTTGATTTTACAACATAATAAGTATATACCGTATCACCCATTCTCAGATGTACATATCCTTGTTTTGCGGACAGGTGTGTAATAAGTGCGCCAATTAATATTATAACGAAAGAAACAGGGGCTTTGCATATGGAATTTATTCAGAAAATCAGAGCACTGCAGATAGGGAAAAGAAAAACTTTCCGAAGAGTTCTGCTGGTGGAAATACTGCTGATGCTATTGGGGATCGTCGGCTTGTTTGGCAGAAATGAGGTGTATGAATATCCGTCCGAAGGGGTAACGGTAAATACCGGATATTCTCTTGCTGTCATAGTATCTCTCCCACTCGCTAAAAATCTCCCTTTATCATAGCGGTTTTTCCGCCAAAAAGCAACACTTGCTCCCCATTCGCAAAAGGTCTATAATCATGC
>ENA-OOWN01000974-OOWN01000974.1-human-gut-metagenome-genome-assembly--contig:-NODE-974-length-22766-cov-4.250055_pt1 | contig 22766 bp, 18 predicted proteins | sample MGYA00241406_ERZ501319 | MGnify/ENA primary metagenome ERZ501319 (study PRJEB25962, sample SAMEA2042734) | human gut metagenome | biome: human gut; feature: human-associated habitat; material: faeces... | reverse complement strand
AGGCATTGATTTTGTTTCTGCTTCGGTAAGTGCCATTTCATTGCTGCCGAGAATCACGCCTACGCTCCATGCTCCGGCGTTGACTCCTTCCTTAATGTCTGATATGGTGTCGCCCACTTTCACTACGGAGCGCGGCGACTGGATGTCCATATCGCACATGTTTTGGAATATCATATAAGGCTTCGGGCGGCCTCCGGGCAGGTTGTCAGATGTTACGCAGTTGTCTATTACGTAGCCGAGCTTTGCCGCGGAGGGTATTACCACGTTCATCATCTGCCGTGTATAACCGGTTGTCGAGCCTACTTTTATGCCTTGTTTGCGCAAGTCCGAGATTGTGTCAACAACTCCGGTGATGGGCTTTGAATAGTCTTCGAGCGTGGCGAACAGTTCCTCTTGGAACTTCTTGTAGCATGTCTGTACGTCGTCTTCGTTCCATTCGCGGCCGTATTTGGCCTTGAAGTCGGCCTTCACATGGTCGATGGCGAACAGAGCGCGCACCTCTTCTATCTTAGTGAGGCCCATGTGCGCCCTCGTCTCCGCAGCCGATACGGGCGCACCGATGGTCTTAAAACTCTCGACAAATGCCGCCACCGGGGCGAAGCATCCATAGTCAACGGCCGTTCCGGCCCAGTCCATGATTACACATTCAATTTTTTTCATATCTTTTGTTTGTGGTTATACGGTTTGTTTTTTCGATTGTCAGGTTTTGAGGTTGTCGGGTTATGCGGTCGTTAGGTTTTGCCTGCGGCCGGTTGAAAGATCGCAAGTGCGTGGTGCGTCGGTCTTTTCAGCACCGCCATTTATTATTCTAAATCCTTTCACTTTATACATTTTATTTATTATGTATATAATTGAACCGGCGAATGCAATGCAGCAGGTGATGCCTACGTAGACGCTCATGCTGTTGTAGAACGATGTCCAGTCGATGTGCGGAGCTTGAAACTCTTTGAACAAGAGCAGGCAAAGCGTGCCAAGGTAGCCGATGAAGTCGATTGTTATTATGAAGAAACCTACGTTGCCTTTCACTTTGAAGCAGGCTATGAACCGCTCGAAGAATATCGTCTGGAAGCTCAAGTAAGCTATGTCTATACAGAAAGTCTGGAGGAAAAGCCATGCCGTAACGGGCATGTTTAGCGTGCTGGCTTCGGCTCCGAGGAATGTTATCGTGCCCATGCCGATGGCTGACATAATTAGGATAAGGCACAAGGCGCGCATGTGGTTGCCGACGGCTGACAGCAGGGCGAAAGCTCCGAGCAGCACGACCGTGGCTATCGAGTCAAGATAAGCGAACGCCCATGATGACACTTGGCTTACGTCGATTATGCAGACGATGAAGTCTTCCTTGATGTCGCGCTGCACGGTGAGCAGCAGGTTGGCGCCGAACAGCATTATGAGCAGGGGCATGAACTTGACGAAAAGCTGCCAACGCTGGTGTCCGTCGAGCGTAACGCGCTTGGTGCGGGCGGCGATGTCGGCCGTGGTGGGTGGCGGGAACTTTTTCATCATCCATCCCATGAAGCATAGCAGGGGAAAAGCCAGCGCGCCTACGAGGGCCGGCATCCAGAACTCGCTTACTCCGAGGTCGTTCAATGCGTAAAGTCCGAGCGACTTGGCCACGCCAGAGCTGAGTGCCATGCTTACGCCCATGATGCTTGCGAGGATGTCGGTTGTACGGCGGCCTTCGAGGAAACTGAAGATAACGCCCCACATGCAGCCGAGCGAGAGGCCGTTGAAGAACAGGGCAAAGATGTTGTATGGCGCGGCGAGCAGGCCGAAAGCCACGAGCGAAGCCTCAGACAATGCTGCCGAACCAATGATGAATTTAAGGCGGCCTTCGGGCTTAAGCTCTGAAATATATTTTATGCCGAGCATCTTGGCGCACACGTAGCCGATGAGCTGGATGATGCTTACTACAATCTTGTAATCCATTCCTGCCACCTGCAGTCCTTCAAATTCGGCGGCCGTGAAAGGTTTGCGTAGGGCGTAAACGAGTGAGTATGACAGCATGGCGGTGCCTCCGGCCCATAATACGAACAACCAGTCGGGCATGTTCCGGGCCGGTATTTTGAGGCTTTGCAGTTTATTGATAGCTTGTTTCATCTTTATTTTTATTTTTGGAGTTTTACGGTTTTGAGGTTTTACGGTGTCCTGATTGTTCCTTACAACCTTATGAGCTTATGGCCGCATGACTCCGTTATGTTTTTTTTGACGCTGCAAAAATACCTCGGCCTTGCTACTCAAAAAATGAATATAAAATGAATAATATCACCGTAACAATTCATTAAAATGAATGAAAAAACTTCATAACGCATACGTAAACTTATTACAATATCATTGTAATCATATCGTAACAGGTGTGTTTAAGCAAATGTTTACCTTTGCATTAAAATAAAAAAAGACCAATGGACGACCTGAAGGAAATATACGAAAGAATGAAGTTCTTACGCCGGAAAGGCGTTAAAATGAAAGACATTGCCGAGTGTACCGGTATGATTCCGAGCGTGTTGTCGGCATTGTTCACCACCGTTTTGCCTGAATATGTTAAGAATCGTGACAAGGGAAAGGATGAAGACGAGTCGCTCGACGCAGCCCTCGTATGGGTGAACAATGTCTCGAAGAAGAAGCTGCTCGGCTCTGTCGGCAAGATGAAGGCCGCCCTGTTCAAGATGGAAGCCACACCTAAGACTCCCGTCGAGAAGCAAGAAAATATGCACATCGGTGATATTGCGGATATAATGAAAGGCGCGGTGAACCTTGTAACTAATTTTAGCGGGGTGTATTTAAGTTACAGCGTGTCGTCAAGTTCTGACGCGATGAAGGTGGAACCTTATCTTATAGCTCCTTCAGAGCACGGCGATTATGTAGAGGTGGTGCATAATAATGTGTACGGCTCTACGCATCATGGCTTCGTCCTTATGAACGGTCTTAATCATATTTATATGGTTTTCAACGAGAACAGACTGCCCCAGTTAGCCTTGTTCAACATCTGCCTGAAGCTGCCAATGTATGACCGGCCGCCGTATTTGCGTGGTATTTATACCTGTTTTGATTATAATTACAACCCTATAGCTCGGAGAATACTGTTTGTGAAGGTGTCTGATGATGTTTCGCGCGAGGAGTTTTTAAAGGTTAAGGGATGCCTGAAACAGTATGACGGGCTTGACGACAGGGAGAAATTGTTTTATGATTATACCTGCGGAGTCGATGATGTTGTGCGCATGAGAGACGTGCCGACACCGAAAATGACCGATGCCGACCTTGTTGCGGAGAAAGAGTTGCTTCGCGGGAAAAACTGAGTTTGCGGGCGGCAAGTCATGTCCGAAAATATGAAAGGCCGTCTTTTGCAGGCCGAAAGACGGCCTTTTATAACGTCTTGGATGCCAATGCGTTACGTTGGTGGTTATTTGTGCCCGTCCGTGCGGTTGTTTTCTGTTGCCGGCATCATGTTTTATAGCGTGTTTACGGTTGTTATTATTGTTATAATCGATGCTGGGATTGCCAATTATTGCATTGCTTTTAATGAAAAATGAAAATAAGTTTGCTTTTTTGCTCGCAATATATTACATTTGCAACCATCACCCGATATTTGGTGACAAACTGACAAACACTAAAAGGAAATGAGCAAACAGAAGAGATTTTTTTTGCAGGAAAGCCAGATTCCGACGCAATGGTACAACATCCAAGCGGACATGCCTAATAAGCCTTTGCCGCCGTTGAACCCTGCCACACACCGGCCACTGAAGCCGGAAGACCTCTTCCCGATATTCTGCGAGGAGTGCTGCCGGCAAGAATTCGACCAGACTAACGCATGGATTGACATTCCCGGCGAGGTGTACGATATGTACAAGTATTACCGCTCAACGCCGCTCGTGCGTGCCTATGCCCTTGAAAAGGCTCTCGACACGCCCGCTCATATATACTTCAAGAACGAAAGCGTAAACCCGCTTGGCAGCCATAAGGTGAACTCTGCCATACCGCAATGCTACTACTGCAAGCAGGAGGGCACGACCAACGTCACTACTGAGACTGGCGCGGGCCAGTGGGGAGCCGCCTTGAGTTATGCCGCGCGCGTGTTCGGGCTTGAAGCCGCCGTCTATCAGGTTAAGATAAGCCTGCGCCAAAAGCCCTACCGCAGTATTCTGATGCGCACTTTTGGTGCCGAGGTAACAGGTTCGCCGTCGATGTCGACACGTGCAGGCAAGGATATAATAACACGCGACCCGATGCACCAAGGTTCGCTCGGCACGGCCATCTCGGAAGCGATAGAGCTGGCGACGACCACGCCCCATTGCAAATACACGCTCGGGTCGGTGCTCAGCCATGTGGCCCTGCACCAGACGGTAATCGGCCTTGAGGCCGAGAAACAAATGGAAATGGCGGGCGAATATCCCGACGTTGTGATAGCATGTTTCGGCGGAGGTTCCAATTTCGGAGGTCTGGCGTTTCCATTCATGCGGCATAACATTAAGGACGGGGCTAAAACCGAATACATTGCGGCAGAGCCGGCAAGCTGTCCGAAGCTGACGCGCGGCGTGTTCCAATACGACTTCGGCGACGAAGCCGGTTATACTCCGCTGCTTCCGATGTTCACACTAGGCCACGACTTTAAGCCTGCCAACATCCACGCTGGCGGCCTGCGCTACCACGGGGCCGGCGTAATAGTGTCGCAGTTGATGAAGGACGGCATGATGCGCGGTGAGGACATACCACAGCTGGAATCGTTCGACGCAGGGCTGCTTTTCGCCCGCACCGAAGGCATTGTGCCCGCTCCCGAGAGCTGCCACGCAATAGCGGCTACAATAAGGGAGGCGCAAAAGTGCAAGGAAAGTGGCGAACGGAAGGTAATATTGTTCAACCTCAGTGGACACGGACTGATTGATATGCCGTCGTACGAGCAGTATCTGAACGGTGATTTGCTGAATTATGAAATATCGGATGCCGATATAAAGGCTAATCTTGATAAGGTTGAGAAAATCATTTAGTTAATTCATAAATTCATAATGCACAATTCATAATTTGGTTGGCGGCGTACAACAAGATTATTTACGTTTTATAATAATCCCCATGTACGCCGCCAACCAAATTATGAATTGTGCATCATGAATTATGAATTAACCGTCAATCAAGCGCCCATGTGTTGATGGCCATGGTGCTTTCACGGTCGTTCTCGATGTCGTCGGGCAGGTTGCAGAAGAAGTCAATGCCCGTAAGTTCTTCCAAACGGTCTATCGTTACGGCGAAGTTTGATAGCGGTTCGCTGTCGCGCCACTCGTTCTCTTTCTGCTCGAACCACAACCCGATGGCCTTGTAACCCATGCTGTTCTTCATAAGCAAGGCCACGAAAAAGTATCTCGGAACAATCAGCCTGCCCTGCAACCGCTCGATGATGTTCTCATCATCGTCAATCGTTCCGCCCTTGCATACATACAGAGTGTCGGTCGTGTTGCTTGGAGTTATGTCGCGAAGCCAGTTCTCCATCCTCACCCATAGCCCTTCGCCTTGGTCGGAACCTTTATTGGTAAAGCCGTTGAACTTGTGGTATTGCGGCTGCATGTTGGTCATGTAGAACGTCTGGTAGTTTGCCCTGTACGAGTAAGTCCTGTCCGCGTTCGGGCAGATGTGCCCGTGCTCGTAGCCTGACCGGTATATGTAGTCGGTGGAATAGTATTCGTCCGACGACAGGTTTTGCGTGTCGTTCATGTATCCGTCAACAACCCTGCTGTAGCTTCCGCCGTATCCTTTGTGCATCTGGTAGCACGCCCAGCGTTGCGACTTCTTGTCGCAGTCCCATTCTACGGCGTAGTTCACGCGGTCTTTGTCATAAGTCCTGTTGTCCGTCGTGCGGTAGACTATCACCTTGTTGTTGCCTTCCTTCAGGCGCGGAAACTCCAGCCGGGCTACTGCCGGCTCATCGGTCACGATGTTTTTGTTTACGTTCGGGCCTTCTTGGCTGGTGCCACCGCCGTCGTCATTGGTGCCGCCGTCGTCATCATTGCTGCAAGAGGTGAACGTGATGGCTGCCGCAAGCAGTAAAAAAAGGTAATGCAGTTTGTTCATATTGTGGTTTGCTAATATGAAAACGAGTATGTATTTGTATAAAAAATGCGTTTTGGCGTATATGCGACTACGCCAAAACGCATTTATCTTTGTCTATGAATATATATGAAATATATTATTTGCGCGCCTTACCATAGCGGCTCATGAACTTGTCTACGCGGCCTGCCGTGTCGACGAGCTTGCTCTTGCCCGTATAGAACGGATGCGAAGAACTTGAGATTTCGACTTTTACCACTGGGTAAGTTTCACCTTCAAATTCCACTGTATCTGTAGTCTTGCATGTGGAACGTGTAAGGAACATATCGCCGTTGGACATATCCTTGAATACGACGGGGCGATAGTTTTCTGGATGAATACCTTTTTTCATTTTAGTTTAAATATAATTGTTAGAATATAATATCACGTAACAGGCTGCAAAATTACGAATAATTCTGCAGCCTGCCAAATATTTATGCGATTTTGTTATTTAATGATAGTGGTTTCACCTGTTGTAAGAGTGAAATCATCTATAAGTAAGTCGCCGCCCGGGTTCTTTGAGTTCATTATAAGTACACAGTATGTACCGTCTGCATCAATTGTGAATGTGTGGGTAACTTCAATCCATTCTGTATTTGACAGATTGTTTGAATATTCTCCGTACTTGTAAGAACCTACTTTTCCGTCAGTTACCTGAACATATCCAGGGCAGAGGGATGCGCCGGCAGCGGTAGCAGCCTTAGCATAGAATCTCATAGTGTATTCGCCTGCTTTGAGTTCCATTTCCTTATAAGAAATGCGCTTGTTGGATTTAGAATCACCTTTTACCAGAACTGCATAACTGCCGCTGTGCTTGTCTGTGCTCATGGAAAGAGTTGCATTGCCTGCAGTAGATGTTGTTGACCAGTTGTTTGGAAGTCCTTCAACCCAAGCCTCAAAATCTCCGTTCGGTTTTGTGAGGTCGCCGATGTTGCCGCTAGGAAGGTCTTCAACAGAACCTGCTTTTACGGACAGACTCTTCACTTCCCATGTTGATGATTGTGTATCGTCGCAAGTATGACGGAGAGCTATGACAACTTTGCTGCCCATGAATTCTGCAGGAATGTTTACTTTCTTCTCTTTGAATGTGAAGCTTGAACCCATGCCGTCAGTGTTGTATTCTATTGTCTGCCAAGTTGCGGTTTTTACATCTCCTGTATAGTTCTTGCTGATTACGATAGAGTTGTTAGCATTGATGTCACCTTTTTCGTAGTTGATGGCATGGTTGATTGTGATGTATGCCTCTGTTGCTTTAGTGAAATCAATTTCCGGAGATACGAGGAATGTTACACCTGCCTGGTTCTCTTTGGTTCCGTCACCGTTGAAGTCCTGGAATCCGGTTACCATTGCACTTGAATAGTCATTATACCATTTCAGTGTACCGCTGGCTGATGAAGAAGTGAAATTGCCGAGTGATGAAGAGAAATCCTGGTCGATGAAAGTACCTTCTGGCAGTTCGCCTTCACCGCCACCTTCTTCTTCAACCTTGCCGACCTGTACTTTCAGACTCTTAACCTCCCATGTAGAAGATGATGATTCGTTACATGTGTGACGCAGTGCTATGACAACTTTGCCGCCCATATATTCAGACGGAATGTTCACGCTCTTCTCAGTGAATGTGAAACCTGTGTTGAGGCCTTCCGTATTATAGTTCAGAACCTGCCATGTAGCGGTTGTTACATCGCCTGCGTAGTCCTTGCTTATGACGATGGAGTTGTTTGTGTTGATGTCACCTCTTTCGTAGTTCAACGCGTGGTTGATGGTGATATAAGCTTCTGTTACTTCTGTAAGATCGATTTCCGGACCAACGAGGAATGTCACACCGGCCTGATTCTCCTTTGTGCCGTCGCCGTCGAAGTCCTGGAATCCGGTAACCATTGCGCTCGAGTAGTCGTTATACCAGTTCAGGTTTCCGCTCGCAGCTTTTGATGTGAAGTCGCCGAGCGATGATGTGAAGCTCTGGTCGAGCAGTACGCCTTCCGGCAGTTCCTGACCTCCACCGTTGTTGTTCGGGTCGTCGTACGGTGCCGGTACGTCTTCGCAACTTGTGAATGTGAATGCCGCCATTGTAAGAGCAAACACTGAATATAATATCTTTTTCATAATGTTTTCTTTTTATTGTTATTGTATTTTTGTTCTTATTATTTTACTTCTTCGACGTCGTCAATCGAGCGGATGATTATCTCCCATGAGTCGTTGTAGCGCTTGAATATACCGGTTATGTTGCATTTGCCCTGCGGTACGGTGCGTCCGGCGAAGTCGCTGTATGGCGATGTGTATATCATGACGCTGCTTGGCTGCTCGTTGAAGTTGAGACTTATGGACTGGGTTCCGTTAGGATCGGAGAATGTCGTGCTTGATGATGCGCCCTTTATGGATACATTCTTTATCACACCGAGTTTTCCGCTGTCCTTGTCGAAGGTCCAAGTGGTCTTTGCGTCGCCGTCGGCGAACACCTCAGGTTCGAGTACTTTGTATTTGCCTGTAATCTTGAAGTGGTCTTGCCAGAGGAATCTGTTCATTCGGCTTACGTAAGTATTGCCGTTTTTGTTGGTATAGAGCGTTCCTATTTCGGCCTGTTTGCCGTAGTTGCCCACGTAGAGTCCGTTCAGTTCAACGAGTATTTCAGTTCCTACTGGCAGGTATCCGTTGATTCCGCCCTGGGCTATTGCGATGATGATGGCGCCGGTCTCGTCCTGCACGGCAATCTCGTTGTAGATGTTGCCCTGTATGTCGTTGCCGGTGACATATCCCTTTATCTGCATAGGTTTGGTCACCTGTTCGTATGAGTAGGACGTGTTGATCTTGTCCTTATACATCTCTCTCACCTCGGCGATGGTCTTCAGATTGGTCTCCTCAATGGAGTTGTTGCCGTAAGGAATGGTAGATCCGTTGGGGTCTTCCCAATCATCATCCATGCATGACGTAAGAGTCATTCCGCAGAAGAGTGCGAGCATTATGACTTTCAGATATTTCATATTTTTCATAATTGTCGTCTTTTAGAATTTGTAAGTGATGTTCAGCATTCCGTTTGTACCGTAAGCATAGAACTTCATCGGGTTTCTTGAGAAGCGGTATGCTCTGATGTTGCCGGAGTTGGTGTAGTCGCTGCGGCTCTGTTCGTAACCACCTGTGCAGATGTTCTGATTATTGAGTATGTTGGTCACCATGAGGTTGATTGACAGAGAACCGTGTTTGAGATAGATGCTGCGTCCTATTGAACCGTCGAGCATGAATCCGCCTTTGCCTTTAGCCTGCTCGAGTGCCGACGGCATCACGTTGCCGTTGTTGTCGAACACGTTTCCTGTTGCGTTCTGACGTGCGTTGAGTGTGCTTTCGTAGCGGTAGCACGGAGAGTATGACAGGTATATGCGGTCGTAGTAGTTGCAGTTGAGGTCGATGTACCAACCGCCGCTATGGTAGCTCAGTCCGAGGCTTGCTGCTGTGAGCGGTGTGCCAGAGTCGCGCATGTCCTTGTTATAAACGGTCTCGTCTGTGTATGTGGCCTTGGTAGAGTTCATGTAGCGTACGTGAGCGTTGTTGATGATTTTGGCATCGTTTATTGTTCCGATGAGGTTGATGTCGAATGCGCTTGTCACCTTGAATCTCAGTCCTGCTTCAACTCCGTAGTATTCTTTCTTCATGTCGGTGAGTGATACGTATGAGAAAGAGTTGATATCGTCGAAGTAGTAGTTCTGCCAGTCGGTCACGTTGGTGAGATAGCTGTAGTAAGCGTTGATGTTGGCATGGAGCCATGAGTTTTCGAGCTGGTAGCCGAGTTCTGTGCTGAATACGTGTTCGTTCTTGAGGTTGAGCACGAAGTCGTTGTTGATTTCAGGTGATGCGAATGCCGTTCTTGCCAGTGGTGCGCGGTGCTCATAGCCTATACCGAAGGTGATGGTGTTGCCGCGTCCGAGGTTGAGGTTCGAACCGAACTTCACTCCTCCGTCGAGGAACTGTGCGGTCTTGCTCTTGCCGTATGAGTTGTTTGCGGCCATACCGTTGCGCATCTTACCGTCGCGCTGCATTGATGTGTATCCTATCTTTGCGGCAACAGTGTAGTGCAGCGGTCCGAAGTTCTCGCTGTAACTTGTCCAAAGCTTGCCGTTGTTCACGAGCAGATCGTAGTCGTATCCGAAGCGGTCGCCTACCTTAACGAGGGCGTCGCGGTGGTTCAGGTCGTACTGTATTTCGTCGGCATCGCGTCCGTATGTTCCCAAAGCGTAGGTATTGATGTTGTGATAGATGGTAGCTCCGAGCATATCCTCCATGGTCTGGTAGTGCATGCCTTTGTTTGTGGCGGCTATGATACCCAGGTTCCATGTCTTGTCTTTGTCTATCTGTTTGTTGAGGGTTGATGCAAGAGTCACGGTCAGAGCGTCGTTGTGCTTGGCCTGTATGTAGTACATCGCGTCGTTGCCCTGTGCAGAAATCTGTGAGTTAGAGTAGTACAGACGATCCCAGTTTATCTGTCTGTTTGCCTTGGAAGCGGTCCAGAACTGATAAGCCATGTTCCAGTCGGCAAGGTTCTGTTCTGTGCGGTTGTTGAAGTCTGTCTCGTCCCAGACATCATAATAGCTGCTCGGCATGTTCTTCCAGTAGTTCGGGTGTGGGTTGTCAGCATTGTTATAGTTGAGCTTTGTGCTCTTATACATGCTGTATTTTCCCATGAGCGACGTCGTGAGTTTCGACTTGTCGTCTATGTTCCAGTCCCAAGTGAGCAGGGCTGTCGGCGCAAAGTCGTTCACGATACGCGAGTTGCGCTTCTTGCCGTTCTGGTATCCCCAGTACGGGTTGTAGTATCTGTCGTTTGCCAGCCAGTACATTTCGTCAGTACCGGCACCCTGTGATGCGCGCTCTGTCGGGTTGCCCCATGTAGAGAGCGACAGCGAATGGCGTCCGTCGCCGAACACCTTCTGAATGCCGAGGAAGTAAGAAAGCGAGTTGTAGAACGTGCCTTCCACATATCCTTCGTTGGCCCAGCGGTAGGTAACGTTGCCCGAGAAGGCCCATCCCTTGTCGCTCAGTCCGGTGTTGAATGTGTACATGCCGCGCAGAGTATAGCTGCGGTTTGCGCCGCTGAGTGTTATTCTGTGTCCGGTAGGCATGTTTGCCGGTCTGAAGTTATAGTTGTTTGCGCCGCCCATGCCCGGCATCGCGAAGTTGTTGCTTTCAAACGGTAGCGACGATTCCATGTTGCGGGTCTGCTGGTTAAGACCTCCGACGAGAGAGTAGCGGAACTGTCCGCTTTCCATGTCGTTCATCGGTACACCGTTGATATAGACATCATTAAATTTCTGATCGAAAGCGCGATAGCGGAAGCGTACGGGAGAGAAGAGGTATCCCACCTCGCTTGCATAGATGTTGGTGTTAGAGTTGACGATTGTCACGTTCTGCGACATGTCGTCATCTTCGCCCAACTGCGCTTCTGTGAATGTGAATGCCGTTTCGCTTAGCGCTGCGGACTTTAGCCCGATGGAGTCTTGCTGTGCATGTGCCAAAGACGAGCAACAAAGGGCTATCACTGCTAATTTGAGCTTCTTTTGCATGTGTATGAAAATTATGATTTGTTTATGGTGCAAAGTAAGGAAATAATTTTTAAAGACAAAAGCTTTTTTGATTAAATTTTCGTGAATTATGCGTTTTACGAAAGACGGTTTACGCTTTCGGAATAAATGTGGCTGTTATGAGAACATTGAAGGCTGCAAATGCCTTTGATTATGGAGTTTATGCTTTTCTGGAATAATTGAGACGGGTGGCAGAAAAGTGGACGTGTGGGGTGGTGTTGTGTGGTTTTGGATATGCGGGAAAGTGCTTTTCGGGTGCGTTATGGTGCTTATATGTTTAACATTGTTAACATTAATACGCTCCGTTTTTTAACATTTCATTTCCCGGAAATCTGTGTGATGCAAGCCGTTAAAAACCATTTTTCATTATGCTTCAGACCTATTTTCCGACCGGTTTTTTCTCCGGTGTGTTGCGATATGGGCTTTTTCGTGTTGCGATAAAGCCCATTTCAGGGCCTGATAAAGCCTATTTCATGTGGTGAAAAAGCCTATTTCGCACCTCAATAAGGCCTATTTCGCAAACTCACGGATGAGGCATGAAAATGCCGGATTGCTATAATGTTCTGATATTCAGTGTATTAATGAATATGCGTAATTTTCGCTGTTTTTCGACCTTTGGGTGTCATTGATTGGAAAAACGCGAATTTTCGGAGGCTAAAATGTTAAAAAACGCACTGCGGATAGCGTTTATAATTATGTATGATGAATTATAAACCCCTGGTGTCATGATCTCCGTTCAGGGCCTATTAACGCCTCATTGTACTGCGCAGATATAAAATTAATGTGCCATTGTGATTAAATTTCCATGAAATATACAGATTATTCAAATTTATTACCGATATTTGCAGAATATCACGCATGTGTGGCCGGAGAGCCTTTATGTGGCGTAGATACATCCGCATGAGAATAATATTTTGTAAAAAGGATATGAAACGATTGAATTTTTTGCTTTTGGCGTTGCTGTGGCTTTCGATTACCATCGGAGCATCGGCACAGAAGAAGTATTCGGCTTATGCCGTGGGCTTCTACAATCAGGAGAATTTGTTTGACACATGTCATGACGAAGGCAAGAACGACTACGAGTTTCTGCCCTCCGGCTCTTACCATTGGAACGGGCTGAAATACTCACACAAGTTGCGCAACATGGCGCGCGCACTTGCCGACATGGGCACCGACGTGCTGCCGGGTGTGGGATGCGCCGTGATAGGTGTGAGCGAGGTGGAGAACAACAAGGTGCTTACCGACCTCGTGGCTCAGAAACCTCTGGCAGAGCGCGGCTACCGTTTCGCTCATGTTGAGGGTCCGGACAAGCGTGGTGTGGATTGTGCGCTGCTCTACAATCCGGCTCTGTTCACCGTGCGCGACGTCAAGCTGGTACGTTATGTTCCCGAGGGCTCGATGGATAAAGACTATACCACGCGTGGTTTTCTCACCGTCAGCGGTACTCTTGCCGACGAACATGTGACGATAGTAGTGTGTCACTGGCCAAGCCGTTTCGCCGGTTCGTTCTATCGTGAGGTGGCAGGACGACAGGTGAGAGCGCTCAAAGATTCGCTCATGACTGCCGATCCTAAGGGCAAGGTCATCGTGATGGGCGATATGAACGACGACCCTATGAACAAGAGCATGCACGAGATGCTCTCGGCAAAGGCCGACATCGAGGATGTGGGCGAGGGCGATATGTACAACCCATGGTACAATATTCTGAAGAAAGAAGGACGCGGCACGCTTATGTATAGCGGTTCGTGGAACCTGTTTGACCAGATTGTGCTCACTCCTAACTTCCTCAACAAGAAGGACAGCAAGGATTATTCTACTCTGAAATATTGGAAGAATCAGATATTCTCACGGCCGTATCTTTTCCAGACCGAGGGTAAATATAAGGGACAACCCAAGCGTACGACGGCCGGAGGTATATGGCTCGACGGATATTCAGACCACCTGCCCGTTGTCGTTTATCTGTTGAAGGAGCAGAAATGACCGTGAGTGCGACGGACACAGATGCCGCAAAGGCCGGAGGCGTTCCCGCAGTGGAGCGTCATCCTTTCGAACCTTTCCTGCCGGACGGATGCCGCCTGCTGATGCTGGGCAGCTTCCCTCCGGCAGAGAAGCGTTGGGCCATGCGGTTCTATTATCCTAATTTCACCAACGACATGTGGCGCATCTTCGGGCTATGTTTCCATGGCGACAAGATGCGTTTCGTCGATCAGGAACACAAGACGTTCCGCCTTGATGACATAAAAAGCCTGCTGCGCCTCCGCGGTATCGGACTTTACGACACGGCGAGGGCCGTGCGCCGTCTCAAGAATACGGCGTCAGACAAAGACCTTGAGGTGGTGGAGCCGGTCGATCTGAAGGCCATGCTGCGCTCGTTGCCCGAATGTAGGGCTGTGGTGGTGACCGGTCAGAAGGCGTGCGACGTGCTGTCCGGATGTTTCGGAATAAGTCGTCAGCCTGCCGTGGGCGAATATGTGGACTTCAGTTTTGAGGGACGCGCGCTGAGGCTCTACCGCATGCCGAGCAGTTCGCGCGCCTATCCAATGAAGGTGGAACGCAAGGCCGAGTATTATAAACCCATGTTCGAACGCGAGACAGGGCTCTGAACGCATCGGCACATCGCCGTAAACGGGACACGGGTCAGCAACAACCATTATCTGAAGATAAAAACTACTGCTTATGAACAAAGTGACGATTATAGGAATAGCCGGTGGTACAGGCTCAGGAAAAACCACCGTTGTGAAGAAGATTGTGGAGTCGCTGCCGCCGCATCATGTGGCTGTGGTGCCGCTCGACTCTTATTATAACGACACGTCTGACATGACTGAGGAGGAGCGTCATGCCATAAACTTCGACCATCCTGATGCGTTCGACTGGAAACTGCTCATAAAACACATCAACGAACTGCGTGAGGGCAGACCGGTGGAACAGCCCACATATTCGTATCTGAAGTGCAACCGACTGCCTGAAACGGTGCATGTGGAACCTAAACCGGTGATTATAGTCGAGGGCATAATGACCCTTCTGAACAAGAAGCTGAGGGATATGATGGATCTGAAGATATTTGTAGATTGCGACAGCGACGAGCGTCTGATACGCAACATACAGCGCGACATTATAGACCGCGGACGCACTGTGTCGATGGTTGTTGACAGATATCTGAAAGTTCTCAAGCCTATGCACGAGCAGTTCATCGAGCCGACGAAGCGTTATGCCGATGTCATCATACCGCAGGGAGGCGACAATCTGAAAGGCATAGGCATTATATGCAAGTATATCGAGGGCATTGTGCCCCACGATGAATAGTGGTGCGTCGCCATTGAAAGGCTCGCGCCACCAGTCATTTCTTATTTGTTTCGGTGAGGAGGCTTTTGTCTTTCTCACCTTTTTTTTCGTCTGTCGCCTTCATCTTCTTGCGCAGCAGATAGAACTTTATGGAGTTCACGCTCTCTGATACGCCGTAGAGCAGCATGCACCAGCCTATGACAAACAGAGGCGCGGAGGCAATGGCCGACGGTCGTATGAGTGCGAGAAGACCTACGAGAAGTATCACCGACGGCATTATCCAGAAGTAAATGCCAACGCGGAACGTGCGTGCTATGGCGGCAAGGCTTACAAACTGGCCTATCGCTCCGATGATAAGGATGGCGGCAAGGATGAACATCAGCCATGATATAAACGCGTTGGGCATGAGCGCGAGGATGAGTCCGAGAACTATGCTGCCCAGACCTGTCAGCGGAAACGACACCTTGAAGCCGCTCAATTGGCGTCCTTCGGCATCGAAAAGCTGCACATCGCTCTCGCGGCGGCGTGCCACGAAGTATGCCGCACAGGATATTACACCAGACAGAAAGAACAATATGCCGATGACGATGGTGAGCCATGTGACGGTCTGTTCTCTGTATTTTATCAGCAGTACGCCCATTATTATTGCGCTGACGGCGCGTGCCAGCGTGCTTTGTATTATCTGCATGGTTTTAATTTTTTATGGTTTCTTTGTCGTGTTTTATTTTTTTCATCCGGTTATGACGTGCGCATGGCTTTTCTGTATGTGTGCCGAGGCGCATCCTATATTATGCAAATATAGTGAAAGGTGAGTGCAACAGCAAGGCGGAAGAACGAAGTTCTACCAGACTTGATACTGCCGAGGCGTATCCTATATTATGCAAATATAGGAAAAGTTAGGCACACTGCAAGTGCCGGAGAGTGCTTTTTTATTTTGTAGTGTCGTATGGTTGGAGTATCTTTGCATAAGATATGATGCGGTTCGGCAATGCCAAATCCGGAAAAACTTTGTTTCTCCGTTTTGTCGTTGCTCTCACCTTTCACTATCTTTGCAAAAGATATTCTGCACTCGGGAAATTGAAAGTAAACTTTCTTTCCGTCCGCTTGCGCTATATTGAAACTTAAAACGATATAAGGATAATAATTATGACAAGACTTTATTTGGTACGTCACGGAGAGACATTCGATAATGTCAATAAGATATTACAGGGTCAGACACCCGGCGAACTGACACCTGAAGGCATAAGACAGGCCGAAGCCGTGAGAGACAGAATGGCAGGAGAGAAAATCGACGCGTTTGTCTCGAGCGACTTGAAGCGTTCTTACGACACGTGCAGAATAATAGCCGGACCCCACGGAATGGACGTTGTCACCACTCCGTTGCTTCGCGAACGTGACTGGGGCGGGTTCACAGGAAAGTATATTCCCGACCTGAAGGACCAGAAATGGCCCGACGATGTGGAGACGATCGACGCCCTTCGTGAGCGTGCGGGACGTTTTCTCGACTTCATACGCAAGTCGTATCCGGGCAAGACAGTGCTGGCTGTGGGACACGGCATTGTGAATAAGGCGGTGCAGAGTGTTTATTGGGGGAAGCCGATGAACGAGATAGAGCGTATGACAAATGCAGAGGTGCGGACTCTTGATTTATAGATCCGCACCTCTGCTGCTTGTCTGTCCTTAATCAATCAATATTTATCCTTTAATAATGGAAGAGACAGATACCGTTGAATTTGAATTTTAAATTATGTTGACTTACACTTATTCTTTTATAGAAGGAGTAGTCGGCTTAGCGGCGTCCGCCGAATTTGCCACCGCCACGGCTTGGTGATGCCGTACTCTTGTTTGTTCTTGGCGAGCTCTTCGGAGCTGAGAACGACGAGCGGTTGCTGCTGCGCGATACCCGCGTACTGCTTTTCGCACGGTTGCCTCCGAACGATCTGGTGCTGCTGCCGGTGCTTCTTGGCGACTTGTTGCGTATGTTGTTTATCAGGTCGCGGTTGTTGCTTGCCGATCCTCCGAGACGTCCGCTTCTTGAGAACGACGACTTGTTCTTTACCGTTCTGTCGGTAGATAGGTTGCCGTTTCTCGGTGTGAACGTGTTGCGCGGTTTCTGTTCGGCCTTCTTTACGGTTCCTCCGCGCATACCTCCGAAGCTGGAAGCATTGATAGATGGTACGTCCTTCTTGTTGGTTATGCCTGAAGGCCGTTTGCCGAAGCTGCCTCCGTTGTTGTTGGGACGGCTTGTAACGAGAGGCTTGTTGCCGTTCTTTCTGTTGCCGAATATGCCTGTGTGACCTTTGCCATAGTCGCCGCGTTTGAATCCGTCGCGCATGCCGAAGTGAGTTACACCCGGTTTCGGTCTGAAGTCATGGCGCTTATACCATGAGTGTCCGCCGTTGTGTCTCCAGCTGTGACCACCTTTATATACAACCACGAAGTGCGGACAACCGAAGTAGAAATAGTCTCTGCGCGGATAGCGTGCGTATATTCTGAACCGCCAGTAGCCTGCGCTCCAGTAGAGCGGGCGGTAGAAATAGAGTGCTGAGCAGAACGTGTTGTACTGCCAGTCGAGCAATATGTAGCTCATGTCCAGAGTGCGCTGCCGCCAGTAGATACCGAATAGGTCGTCCTGTGTGCGTATGCTCATAAGATAGTCGAGGTTTATCTCGTATGCAGCTTCATACTGCTCTTCGCTCAGATTAAGTTCATACGCCATCTTGTCTGTGAGGAAAAGCGCCTGTTCACGTGCCTGTTCATAGCTCATCGCGTTTGCTGATATCGCCGTTGCGAACAGAAAAATAAGGGCAGATATAAACTTTTTCATAATCGTATATTTAGACGTTATACATTCTTTATCTTTTCTCTGATGCAAAGATACAATGAGTTTTTCCGCCGGAAGAGGGAATTTTCCTATATTCTCGGGGGATTTCCCTATAATGTAATATGGGTTTGTCTATTGCCGAGAAAATGTCGTGATGAGCAGACTTTGAGCCATTTTTTGCACAATGTAGCGTAAAATACGTGTTTATCGGACGAGAGATGTAATTTTGTAGGATATTTTACGTTAATATAGATATGAGATATGTATATGTGATAGGGCTGTTGCTTTCGGCAGGACTTACGGCCCGTGCGCAGGCGTGGACCGATTTTGACAATCCGGGAAAACTCAAACCTTTTCACGGAATGAGATACATGGTGGAGACGCAGGGCTCGTTCTCCAACAACAAGACACCGTTGTGGCTCAACGCCAACAAGTACGGACTGAGCTCGTTGGAGAGCAACAACGGATATGTGAGAGGCATGGTGGCGCGCGATCTGGCGCAGGATTCCATAAGACGGTGGGGCATAGGCTACGGCGTTGACGTTGCGGTGCCGGTGAACTATACGAGCAGCGTGGTGGTGCAGCAGGCTTATGCCGAACTGAGATGGCTCTACGGAGTGCTCACCGTGGGCAGCAAGCAGCAGCCCATGGAACTGAAGAACAACGCGCTGAGCAGCGGATCGCAGACACTCGGCATCAATGCGAGGCCTGTGCCGCAGGTGCGTCTGGCGCTGCCCGACTATTGGGTGCTGCCTTTCTCGCACGGATGGCTGAGGGTGAAGGGACACATAGCTTACGGCAAGATGACCGATGACAACTGGCAGCACGAGGTGACCGACTGCAAGTCGAAGTATGCCGACGACGTGCTCTACCACAGCAAGGCGGGCTATATAAAGATAGGCAACGAGGACAGATTCATGCCTTGGTCGCTCGAACTGGGATTGGAGATGGCCGCCACGTTCGGAGGAACGGCATACCGCCCGCAGAGCGACGGCACGATGCTGGCCCTGAAAGGCGAGGGCGGACTGAAAGGCATGTGGCACGCATTCATTCCCGGGGGCGCGGACGCGGGCGAGACGCTCTACAAGAACATCGCCGGCAACCAGGTGGGATCGTGGCTCATGCGTGTGAACTACGACGGCGACCGCTGGCGTCTGGGCATTTATGCCGACAAGTATTTTGAGGACCACTCGGCAATGTTCCTGCTCGACTATGATGGTTACGGCCAGGGCGATGAGTGGCAGAAGAAGAAAAAGAGCAAGTTCATACTCTACGACCTCAAGGATATGATGCTTGGCGCTGAGGTGAACCTGAAATACGGCACGTGGCTTCGCGACATAGTGTTCGAATATATATATACGAAGTATCAGAGCGGACCGGTGTATCACGACCACACACAGAACATATCCGACCACATCGGCGGCATAGACAATTATTATAATCATTATGTATATACCGGCTGGCAGCACTGGGGACAGGTGATAGGCAATCCGCTCTACCGCTCGCCGATATACAACGACGACGGCACAATATCGGTAAAGGATTCGCGCTTCATGGCTTTCCATCTCGGCATAGACGGCCGCCCTACGGAGAATCTGTCATACCGGTTGCTCGGCACGTGGCAGGAGGGTCTGGGAACGTATGCCATGCCATACACAAAGAAGCAGCATAACGTGAGCTTCATGGCTGAGGCCACATACAGTTTCAGACACAACTGGAAGGTGACGGGTGCCTATGCGATGGACTTTGGTCATATTCTCGGCAACAACGCCGGTTTCCAGCTCACAATATCCAAGAGCGGATGGTTCTGAAAAACGTACGGTAGGACATCGGGTGAAACGTGAATTTAAAGACAACAGACAATGGAAATGATGAAGAAAAACATATACGTAATAATGACGGCGTGGCTGGTCATGAGTGTATTTGTATCGTGCGACATAGAGACATCGGACAATGGCGACCTCGACGGATTCTGGCATCTCGACAGGGTGGACACTCTCTCGACCGGCGGAAGGGCCGACTTGTCCAACAAATACATATTCTGGTCTGTCCAGAAAGATCTGATAAACACTGTCGACAGACACGACTCTGCCGGTGATTATCTGTTCCGTTTTGAGCACAAGGGCAAGACTCTGCGACTGTATGATCCGCATGTGAACGACAGAATGAACGGTGACCCGGCGGTGGAAGATCCGGCAGTGCTGAATCCGTTCGGCGTGAACGCGCTCGACGAGACATTCAAGGTGGACCGCCTGTCGGGCTCGAAGATGGAACTTTCTACTGATAAACTGAAACTTAGTTTCACAAAACTCTGATTCGCGGCGGCCGTTTCTGCCGTGGCATACAGCGTGTATTGCATGCTGTGTCGTGGCTGACGGTGCAGACTTACGCGACAGGTCGCATGTCTCCTTACGCCATATATCAGTTTTTTCAATGAAAAACCGGGCGATGAGCTTACGATTTTTCTTGACTATATTTTGACAAAATATTTTCGCAAAAGAGATGTAAAGGAATGTTAAATCCCGTGTTGTGAGGGGCGTTTCAGACCATAACGTGTTTTCATATACCCTATAACATAGTCCGAAAATATTAATATTGCCTTATGATATTGCCCATTTCGTGTTGCAATAAAGCCTATAATAGGGTGCGATATGGCCTATATTAGCCCCTGAAATGGGCCATTTCGCATGCCGAAATGGTGCTTTTTGCAATGCGAAAAAATACCCCTTAAATATAAACTATTGATATTCAATATGTTAAGAAAACCTCTCATAATTCACGTATTTGCGCCCGAAGGAGAGTCTGTAAGCAAATACGCGCTTATTTTATGGGGTATAGTGGAAAACTCAGACCGAAAAATCGAAAACCGCTTACAAATTGAAAGTTGCCAATATCGGTTTAATTTAAACCGATAATCAGACGTCATGTGAGTTTCGTCCTATTGTAGGGCGGTACGTATTGCATCTTTTATTTGGTGTGTAAAGTGTGTTTTATTTGGTGTGTAAAGTGTTGAGCCTTGGCAACGTGTCGGATGTTATTGACGGCAATAGAGCGGATACGTAGGACGAATAATAATCATAAAGGAAAATAAATATCTGCGTTCTGACGATCTGTCTTGTTTTAACCCGAATCGGTTATTTAGGATTCAGTCGGTATTTTTGCTTTATATTGGGTGTGTTTTCGGCAGTTTCTTTGCAGGCATAGCGGGCTATGTCAAGAAAATCGGACAAAAAGAGGCCAATGGAAAACGAAAAGACGACTGAAAGAATGAAATATAAACAGATAAAACCATGTGGGGTCTAATGACCTATTTGGGTTTAATTTCGATAGAAGAGGATGATGTGGAGCAGTGTTTCAGTCGCGGTTTTTCATTAAGACAAGTCCGCACGTAATTTCCATAGTGCTCCGATGGAGCCATCCTTAAAATCCGTTTTATGGCATAAAAAATCCTTTCCGGCTCTTGTCGGAAAGGATTCCTGATATATATCTTTGTAAATGTCATTATTATAAACGATTCGTTCTACAGCTCCGTAACCGGCATGTCTGTGCATAAACATTTCTGTATGAGAGATGCCGTAAGTGCCTTTTCTTACAGACAGACGGCTGTGCATGGTGGCGTTGCGGTTTGTCTATGATTGTGCCGCGCGCAAGTCCGCCGTGCGGTGGTGTGACTGCGGAGCTGTGAAATCAGTCGGACATCACTTGCTTATTACGCTTCCCTCATGCTGCTGCGTGCGCTCCTTTCTTCTTATGAATACGTCTATGATGAGCTGGAAGGCCGTGTATATGATGATGTCTATCAGTACGATGATATCGCTTTCCAGTCCCGGACGCAGCATCTTGTTTATGAATACGAACGCAAGAGCCAGGAGCAGTATGGTGACGAGAGCCTGATGTTGCGACATTCCGGCGCGCATCAGTTTGTGGTGTATGTGGTTCTTGTCAGCCTTGAATATGGGATAATGGTTTCTCAGGCGTGTGATTATCACTCTCACGACGTCGAAGCACGGCACTATGAGCAGCGTGTAGGTTATCAGCAGACTGTTGTTGCGGTAGGGCATGACGTTGGGATTGTGCATGGCAAACTTGATAAGCAGGAATCCGAGAATGAAACCCAACGTCAGACTGCCCGAGTCGCCCATGAAAATCTTGTGCCCCTTCTCTGCCTTTCCCCAGATGTTGAAGTATAGGTAAGCCGTGAGCACACCCATGAGGCCGGCTATGAGAATGGCGTATGTGTAGATGCCCTCGTGCATGAAGCACAGCAGGAAGCCCGCGAGCGAGAGTAGGGCGAGTCCGCCTGCGAGCCCGTCGATGCCGTCTATCAGGTTCATGGCGTTGTCGATGAACACGAGCACGAACACCGTTAGCGGCGCGCCTATCCAGAACGGCACGTCATATATGCCGAACATGCCGTAGAGATTGTTGATGTACAGGCCGGAGATGGGCAGCAGCGCGGCGGCTATTATCTGCACCGAGAATTTGGTCCGCGGCCTTACTCCCACGATGTCGTCCACTATCCCGATGATGTATATCAGCGAAAGACTGATGAGAAACATCACCGACCATGTGCCTACCGTGAGCTGTTGGCGTCCCGTGAGGTGGTCGAGAATTGAAATTCCGAAGATGAACGCTATCAGAGTGCACGGCAGAAAGCATATTCCGCCAAGCCGTGGTATCACGTTTTGATGTATTTTCCTGGCGTTGGGAATGTCGTATAGCTTCTTCCTTATGCAGAAGTTTATTATGTACGGAATTATGATGAATCCGCACACGGTGCTTATGATGAAAGCAGACAATACCAGAATGATATAGTTCTCCATAATAATGTCAGTTTATAATATTAACTGACAAATAGGCGTATTATTGTATGATATGTTTTATATATGTCGCAACAAATGTCAAAAAGACGTTTTATTTGGACATAAATATCTATGTCGGCCATGCTGTATGTGTACATATAATATTATAGTCAAAAGTAAGTGAAATGCGAAAAATCATTCAAAAAATAGTATCTTTGC
>ENA-OOWN01000963-OOWN01000963.1-human-gut-metagenome-genome-assembly--contig:-NODE-963-length-22960-cov-2.576905_pt1 | contig 22960 bp, 18 predicted proteins | sample MGYA00241406_ERZ501319 | MGnify/ENA primary metagenome ERZ501319 (study PRJEB25962, sample SAMEA2042734) | human gut metagenome | biome: human gut; feature: human-associated habitat; material: faeces... | reverse complement strand
GAACAAATTGTTTTTGAAAAATAATCCTTAGTAGTAAGAATTCCCCTTTTACTACCAATTTTACTACTAACAGGTAGTAATAACTTGCTCAATCTTGCTCTGATTTGCCACAATCTGTAATTTCAGAGCATTTTACCATAATCCCAGAAACCCTTGCAAAACAGGGCATTCTGGGGCAAAACAGGGAGAAACAAAACAATGATAAAAATATTATTCATCTGCCACGGCAATATATGCCGTTCCCCCATCTCCGAGTTCGTCCTCAAGGACATGGTAGAAAAGCTCGGCATAGCAGATAAATTTGAGATAGACTCTGCGGCCACCAGCACTGAGGAGATCTGGGGCGGAAAAGGCAATTCGATATACCCACCGGCGCAGGAAGTGCTGAGGGCGCATGGCATAGGTAAGACGGCTTATACAGACTTTAGTGGCAAGCGGGCAAGACAGGTTACAAGGCGGGATTATGAATATTATGATTACCTGCTCTGCGCAGATACAGCAAATGTGAGGAACACAATGCGCATAACCGGTCCGGACTACCAGGACAAGATACATTTGCTGCTCGATTATGCGGGAAGGCATGGACAGTCTATAGCTGATCCGTGGTATACGGGACGATTTGATGAGACATACAGGGATGTGTGTCAGGGATGTGAGGGCTTTCTTGATTATCTCAGGCAAGGCAATAGGTTGTAGATATGTGTTTACACTCTCGAAGGCATGGTTTTATATTGATTTTATATTGCTTGTTTTATATAGCAACGCCACGGAAAACGTGATATGATTTACGCGTAAATGCATGAGAGAAAATATGTAAACCACCAACGGAGGGCACACAAATGGAATTATACAAAGGCAGACCGGATACAAATGAAGGACGACTTGAGAGGGAGATCAGAGTTTATGATTTCCTTGATGATCACGGCATAGAGTATTGGCGCACAGATCATGCTCCAGCAGACACAATGGAAGTTTGCAGCGAGATAGATGCGGTGCTTGGGGCAACCATTTGTAAGAATCTGTTTTTGTGCAACAGGCAGAAGACGCAGTTCTATCTGCTCATGATGCCGGGCGACAAGCCGTTCAAGACAAAGGAGATCACATCGCAGATAGGCAGCGCGAGACTTTCATTTGCATCGCCGGAGGATATGGAGAAGTATCTGGATATCAGGCCGGGGGCGGTCAGCGCCATGGGTCTCATGAATGACCATGAGAATCATGTGCAGCTGCTTGTTGACGAGGATGTTATGAAGGGCGAGTATCTTGGATGCCATCCGTGTGTGAACACATCAAGTATGAAGGTCAGGACGGAGGATATATTTGGAAAGTTTCTTGAGGCGGTTCACCACGATATGATCAAGGTGACGCTCACTGGAGAATAGGAGTGGTAAAAATGATGGCAGAGCGAAGAAACGGGGGCAAGCCTCGCAGAGAAGAAAACAATAAAACGAGTGGCAGCGTAAACGAAAGAAAAAGACAGACACATAGCAGAAAGTACGATGTAACAGGTGGAGAGAAAAAAATAAAAACAGGAAGCAAAGGTAAAAATGTACAGGGAAAACCGCGACAGGCACACTCATCACAGTATAAGCCCAACCTGAACAGCAAATGCCCTATATCCCATCTGTGCGGTGGCTGTCAGTATGTGGATATGCCATATGAGCAGCAGCTTGCCGAGAAACAGAAGTATATAGATGACCTGCTCAGCGTATTTGGTCCTGTGGACAAGATAATAGGCATGGAGAATCCGTATCACTACAGGAATAAGGTCACTGCGGCATTCAGGAGAATGAAGAGCGGAGAAATAATTTCCGGGGTGTATGAGGAGGGAACACACAACATACTTCCAGTCGAGAACTGTTATGTGGAGGATGAGAAGGCTGCGGCCATCATCAGGACATTTGCCGGACTGATAAAGTCGTTCAAGCTACAGATATACAACGAGGATACAGGAACCGGACTTATCAGGCATTTGCAGATAAGAGTTGGAAGAAAGACTGGGCAGATCATGGTGATCATAGTTACAGCGTCGCCGGTATTTCCGTCCAAGAAAAATCTCGCAAAGGCACTTGTGACGGCTCATCCGGAGATTACAACGGTTGTTCAGAATATCAACATGAAGGACACCAGCATGGTCATCGGCGACAGGAATCAGGTCGTTTACGGTAAAGGTTATATAGAGGATATCCTATGCGGAAAGCGTTTCCGTATATCGCCGGGCAGCTTCTATCAGGTCAATCCGGAGCAGACTGAGGTTCTATATGGAAAAGCTATCAAGTACGCGGATCTCAAGAAGAAGGAGACTGTGATAGATGCCTACTGCGGTATAGGAACCATAGGCATAGCTGCAAGCGACCGGGCAAAGAAGGTCATCGGCGTGGAGCTGAATGAGGCAGCAGTGCATGATGCCCGGGTGAATGTGAAGATGAACAAGATACAGAATGTTGACATTTACAGTAACGATGCAGGTAGATTTATGGTGGATGTCGCTGAGGAAGGGGACAGCATAGACGTGGTATTTATGGACCCTCCGAGATCTGGAAGCACGGAGGAGTTCATGTCATCGGTCATCACTCTTGGACCTAAGAGAGTAGTGTATATATCCTGCGGCCCGGAGAGCCTTGCCCGCGACTTGAAATATATGACAAAGCGCGGCTATCAGGTCATCAGGATGACACCGGTGGACATGTTCCCGCTCACCCGCGGGGTAGAAACCGTGGTGCTCCTAACTAGGGCGGGCGCTGGACAACATGGATATAAAACAAAATGATAAATTCTGCATGGTAAAACACTCCTGTAGTTTTATTTATACAATAACAGGAGTGACAAAAAGCCGGTTCTCTATGAGTGAGAACCGGCTTGGTTTATATAACTGGGAAGGTTCGTTTTATGTATTACATATATTTGACAAGCTCGCTGATGATAGGGGCATAATGTTCACCACAAAGACCGTAGTCCTTTTCCTTGTAGTTCCATGCTGCGCGGCCTATTCCGTACTTTTCAAATACAGAATGGATATCTTTGTACCAGTTCAGAGTTCCGTCAAGTGGTGCCTGATCTATAACACCATATTCGCCGCAGTACATAAATCCGTCTCTTTCTTCAACAGCCTTGATGCCGTCGAGAAACATTTTTTCGAATAAATCAGGTCCGATGGAATTAAGTCCAAGGCTACTCTCGGTGATGGCCCCATGCATACACCCTTCGATCTGGCGGGATTTCTCCATGTAGTCATTGAAATCCCCCGGATATTCGATATGAAAATCTGAAGGCATACCTGTTACCCAGTAAGCAGACTGGTGGGTAAATACCATTGGCTCGTAACAGTGGAAATTGTAAACTATGTTCTCATCGTTGTGATGAGGGAGAAGCTTTATAGATGTAACAGCATTGTAGCCAACCCCACCGAGTAGGATCTTGGCAGTAGGTGCTTTCGCACGGATGATCTCGATGCATTTGCTTGATATTTCGTTCCACTCGTTTACAACGGTCGGACTTACGACCTCGTTCAGCGGCTCGAACATCATTATGTCTGCATCCTTTGCATATCTGTCTATGAGCTTTCTCCATATTCCATAGAATCTTTCCTGAAGAGGTTTCTCATGGAAGAATTCAAGAAGATGAGCCTCGTCGTCAAATATATATCCATATGTCTTGTGCAGATCAAGAACCATATTGAGGTTGTATTTTCTGCACCACTCTATACAAGAGTCGATGTAAGCATAGCCGCCTTCCTTGTCAGTTCCATCCTCGTTTTCAAAATTGTCGTAATCAATAGGAAGACGAACGTGGTCAAGTCCCCATGATGCTATTCTTGCAATGTCTTTTTCTGTGATAAATGTGTCAAGATGCTCCTTGTCAAGTGGTCCCTGTGAAAGCCATCCGCCTAAGTTTACACCTTTTTTGAATCCGTCTAAAGTTCTCATAATCTTTAACCTCCTGTGAAATAGTAAAATATATATTGCACTCATTGTCTGTTTCGTTTTCTGTGAGTTTATAGTAGCATTTGCGTTGATAAGAGAATATAATAAATGTGTCAATTATATAATAAATGTGTTGTAGCAATGTAGTTAGGACAACAAATTACAAAAATGTAAATCGCAAATGAAAGTATATGATAAAAATGTGCGATGAAGGAACATGAATATCACAGAGGAAAGGCAGAAAGACAATGAAGATATCGAATGAGATAGTAAAACAGCAGTTTGTCCAGAGGGAATATGGACTGGCACATTCCACATACGACAACGAGCTGGATTTCTACCAGCTTGTGAGCAGCGGTGATGTGAAAGCTTTGTCTGGAATGTTGCTGACAGGCGATGAGGACGAGGCTGTTCTTGCGGCAAGAGGAATATTGTCAGATGACAAGGTTCGCAATAGGAGATATCACGAGATAGTGCTAGTGGCAATGATTTCCAGATTTTGCATAGAAGAGGGGATGGAGGAGATGGAGAGTTACAATCTCAGTGACTTCTATATTAATAAGCTGGACAAGGCGCAGACAGAACGGCAGATCATAGATGTACATAACCAACTGATTATGGACTATGCCAGGCGGATGAAAAAGGTGAAAAAGAAAGCTGCTATATCACCTCATTGTGTAAGGGCGATGGACTATGTGTATGATCATCTGCATGAAAAAATAGAAATTACTGATATTGCAGAATTTGTGGGAGTGGAACGCTCATATCTGAGCAAACTATTTCATAAGGAGGTCGGTCAGACAATCTCAGATTACATCATGGAGAAGAAGCTTCAGACTGCCAGAAATATGCTTCTATATTCAGATTTTTCCTGTACGGAGATATCGCAATATCTGGCATTTGCCAGCGGAAGCTATTTTGCAAAATGCTTCAAGACAAAATATGGATCGACTCCGAATTCATATCGCAGGATAAATTACAGGAAACACTGGAAAGAGGCGAAATCATAGTCTTGTTATGTGCTGGTATAATTGACAACATCTGTCAAAGGTTGTAGAATTACATGAGTTTTATTTGTATATATAAGGAGAATGAATAGCTATGTCATCTTTTAGATTTCATGTGGCTCTCGCAGCCGCAAAACTGAGCAAGGGACTCATCCAGCTCCTGGGTAGGAACGGTACGCATACACCTGGAGTTATCGCCCTGAAGATATGTCCGGATTTCCTGGCACAGGCGCCCAAGGCACCGCTTACGATATGTGTCACAGGAACAAATGGTAAGACCACCTGTAGTAACCTGATAACTGATGTTTTGGAGAAGGATGGAAGAAGAGTTGTCAGCAACAGAACAGGTTCCAATATCGTCCCTGGCTGTACGACAAATGTCATCAACAGCCTTACATTTACGGGAAAGGTCAGAGTGGATGCCACTGTATTTGAGGTGGACGAGCGTGCTTCAAGGCTGATACTTCCATATGTGAAGCCGGATTATCTTGTTGTAACAGGACTTTTCAGAGATTCACTCAAGAGAAATGCTCACCCTGACTATATTTTCAGTGTCATAGATACCTACTGCCCTGATTCTGCAAAGGTTATCCTGAATGCGGACGAGCTTTGCTCAAGCATGTTGAAGAAAGACAGCTACAGAGTGTTCTATGGAATCGGCAAGCAGCCGGATGACAAGACCGAGCCATACAACCTTATCGCGGATTACCAGATCTGCCCTAACTGCGGCGAGAAGCTGAAGTACAATTACCTCAGATATCATCACATCGGCGATGTGGTATGCCCGAAGTGTGGACTTCACTCACCAGACAAGAAGTATCTGGCAACCGACATAGACAGAGAGAAGATGACAATTACTATACAGGAGGGAGACAAGAAGACAGTTTATCCGCTGATCCATACAGCTCTCTTCAATATATATAATGAAGTTACAGTTATCTCGGCACTGCGCGAGATCGGTCTCTCGGCTGAGAGAATCAAGGAACTCATGGGTCAGATCCATATACCGGATTCCCGCCACAACGAGACCACAGTGAATGGCGTCACAGTTATTCAGGCACTCTCAAAGGGCCAGAGTGCGGTTTCTTCATCCAGAACATTTGAGTATGTGGCAAATGAGGAGGGCAAGAAGGCTATCCTCCTTGCGATGGACGATCTTGAGGACAGACAGAAGAGTATAGAGTTCTCAGGCTGGATATACGATCTGGAGTATGAGCAGTTCAACAGGGATGATGTTGTACAGGTCATCTGCACAGGACCTAGATGCTACGACCACAAGGTGAGATGCTTACTGGCTGGTATCCCTGAGGAGAAGATACTCACAAATCTCAGCGAGGTCGCTGCGGCAGACGATGTGACTATAGATGGTGTTGACAGAATATATATCCTGTACGACTGTGAGAATTACGGAATGTCATGTGAGATGAAGAAGAAGATAATCAAGAGACTGGAGGGTGACAAATAATGAAGATTGAGATTTTATATCCGGAAATATGTACACTCTACGGTGACAAAGGAAATACAATGTACCTGCAGAAATGTCTGCCGGATGCGGAATTTGTGACAACAGGACTTAATGAGAAGCCACTCTTCCTCAAAGAGAATATAGACATGGTGTATATGTGTTCCATGAGCGAGAAGAGCCAGGAGCTCGTGCTTGACAGACTGATGCAGTACAAGGACGAGATCGCAGCATGCATGAAGGATGGAAAGGCGCTTTTCCTTCTGGTTGGCAATTCCATGGAACTCCTTGGTGATTATATCAAGAGAGAGGATGGAACCAGAGTTACAGGACTTGGCGTTGTTCCGGGCATGTACTCAGTCCGCCAGACTCCGAATCGTTTCAACACGCTCATCAAGGCGAAGTTCAACGATATGACACTCATCGGATACACAAGCCGATTTGCCCACACTTACGGAATACCTGATGATATGACATTCTGCAAGGTGGAGATCGGACAGGGCAGCAATCCTGATACCATGAATGAGGGAATCTGCAAGAACAGAGTAATTGCGACATACATTCATGGACCACTGCTCATTCAGAATCCTGATTTTGTACATTATCTGTTGGAAAAACTGGATGCTCCTATGAAAGAGATACCATTTGAGGCAGCTATGCGCAAGGCATATGATGTGAAACTTGCTGAGTATGGCAAGCCTGATCTGGAGCTGTCATAATATAGAGAATTATAGTGATAATTAAGCCCCGGTGGCCTTTGATATGTACCTGAAATCCAGGACACATGTCAGTATGCTGCCGGGGATTTTATATGTATTAATGTATAAAACTATACATTTTGTATAGTTATGTAAACCCATTGAAAAGAAAAAGATAATATGTCACAATACAGATGTTGCCACCCCTAGATAGGCTAGGAAAGGGGGGAGCGCAGTGACAGAACTTCTTGTTTCATTTTTAATTTCCGTCGTGGCAAGTATAGTAGCCTACTATATTTGCAAGTGGCTGGACGGAGATAAGTAGGTGGTAATCAGCCCAAGGAGTACGTCGCCTTTAAAAGACGGAGAAAACCCCAGTAGCGCCAACTACTGGGGTTTTCGTTATGCTTTTGGGAAAGCATATGTCAGAATTTCTTGTTTCATTGTTGCTGACATTATATCATATGAATTTTACCTTCGCAACATTCATTTTCCTCACATATCTTAATGTTTTTTCAGATGTATCAACTCAAAAGAAAGTAGTATAATGATATCGCAAGAAGGAAAAAGCACGACGCGAAGCGGCATTAGTTTCTGTAAATCGGGGTATATTATTCATAAAAACAAATGAAGAGACAATGTGAAAGGAGCAGTGGGTTACATGTTAAAGGATTGGAACAGACCGGAGCGCCCATCGGATGAGGAGATAGATACGCGGTTAAAGATCGCCAGAGAGAATCTGACACGCAATCAGATCAAGGTCAAGGAGGGCAAGATACCTGTATTTGTCATATTTGAGGGCTGGGGAGCCGCAGGTAAGGGAAGTCTTGTGGGAAGGATCATAAAGAATATGGATCCGAGATTTTTCAACGTTGAGTCAGTGAAGTATTCCACAGATGAGGAAAAACGCAGACCATTCCTGTACAAGTATTTTACGAGAATACCGGAACAGGGGGAGTTTGCATTTCTGGATGGTGGCTGGATGAGGGACATAGTAGGTGGCAAGATGTCCGGGGAGCTGTCAGATAAGGAATACCGGAAGAGAGTTGACAGCACCAAGAGATTTGAGAGGACTCTGGCGGACAACGGATATCTGGTCATGAAATTTTTCTTCCAGATAGACAAGCACGAGCAGAAGAAGAGGCTTGAAACACTTTTGGCAGATGATACGACAAACTGGAGAGTGTCTAAGCATGATCTGAAGCAGAACAAAAAGTATGACGAGTATCTTGAGGCATTTGACAGCTTTATGTATGACACCAATCTGTCAAATGCACCGTGGTACATGATAGATGCAAAGGAGAGAAAATGGGCAGAACTTCAGATACTCGATATCATCAATCAGGGAATAGAGACTGCGCTGCTCAATCAGGGGCATGCTGTACCTATACTGCAGAATACATTTGCGCTCAAGAAGATCCCGAAACTTTCCGAGGTGTCTCTCGACAAGAAACTGACGGATGAGGAGTACAAGGAGGAACTTGACAAGCTGCAGAAGAAACTCGGCAGACTGCACAATGAGCTTTACCAGAAGAGGATACCTGTTATCATAGGCTACGAAGGTTGGGATGCGGCAGGCAAAGGTGGAAATATCAAAAGGATAGCGGAGGCACTTGATGCGAGAGGTTATGTGGTAAATCCTATAGCAAGTCCGGAGCCACACGAGAAGGCAAGGCATTTTCTGTGGAGATTTTGGACAAGACTTCCAAAGTCTGGGCATGTGGCTATATTTGACAGAACATGGTATGGCAGAGTCATGGTTGAGCGACTTGAGGGTTTCTGCTCGGAGAATGATTGGCAGCGGGCGTACAATGAGATAAATGAATTTGAGAAGGAACTGCACGACTGGGGAGCTGTAGTCATCAAATTTTGGGTTCAGATCGACAAAGACACGCAGCTTGAGAGATTCACACTCAGGCAGAACACGCCTGAGAAACGCTGGAAGATCACAGATGAGGATTGGCGTAACCGTGACAAATGGGATAGCTACGAGGTGGCGGTGGATGAGATGCTGGAAAAGACCAACACAAGCTTTGCACCTTGGCACATATTGGAGTCAAATGACAAGAAGTATGCCAGAATAAAAGCCCTCAAGATCGTTATCAAGGCGATAGAGGATAAGCTGGAGCAGGTTGAAAAGAACTAAAAATGCATATAGGACTGAGAGTCCATGTTGGAAATAGAACACATAAGGCGGTGATACACAACAGAAGTATCACCGCCTTTTTCAAAAAGGTTTAAGGAAGGAAAAAGTTATTATCAGATTTAATTATTTTCCTTGATGATGGATACTCCAAACGGAGCCAATTCCATTTTGCCATCAAATATATTCTTCGTCTGAATGTCGGTTCCGTGAACTTCAGATATTGTCTGAGGTTCGTTGGTGTTGTTCAGGTAAAATCCATATGCAGTTCCGTCATCTGCATATCTGCAGTGATACTGAACTCCGTCAGGGAGATCTTTTATGGCGATACCGGCGTTCACCATCATCTGCTCCATGATCTCACCGAGTTTACTGTAATCTATTCTTGCAGCCACGTAGTAGGCCTTGCCCTCGCCGTAGCTGTTCACTGTCACTGCTGCATTTCCGGCGTAGAAATCAGAATCGTAGATTCCAAGTACATCCGCCGTTCCGACTCTCAGGATCTCAGCATAGTCACGGAGTTCGCATGAACTGCCATCTGTGAAGCTCACGCTGTTTCTGTCAGATGGATACAGGGTGTCTATCTCTTCACTGATGATTCCAAATACATCTGCAAGTCCATTTCCCGGGAATCCACCGAGTATACAGAGCTGATCCTTGTCTACATAGCCCGTAAAGTAAGTGGATAGAAGCTGTCCGCCCCTCTTTACAAATGCGGCAAGAGACTCGGCTGCGCCATCTCTCAGCATGTAGAGCATAGGTGCAACAACCACATCGTAATCGTCGAGTGGTTCATCGGATGCAATGACGTCCACGTCAACGCCGCGCTTTGTCAGCTCTTTGTATACAGACATACAGGTCTCAGGATATTTTTTTGATTCCTGCCCCAGAGCCTTGACATCATCTATGGCCCACATATTGTCCCAGTCGAACAGCAGTGCAACCTTTGATCTGATGAGTGTGCCGGTTATCTCGGAGAGCCCATCAAGCTCTGCGCCGAGGGCGGCAACCTCCTTGAATATTCTGGTGTCATTTGTTCCGAGATGGTCAACAACGGCACCGTGATACTGTTCAAATGAGCCCCTGCCCTTTCGCCACTGGAAGTACTGAACAGTGTCAGAACCGCAGGCTATAGCGTTGTATGAGAACAGCTTGTGGATGCCCGGTCTTTTGAGTTTGTTATATGGATGCCAATTTACAAGCCCCGGAGCACTCTCCATGAGCATGAAAGGCTTATCCTTCTTCATGGATCTCATGACCGCGTGGTCAAATGTATTCTGGCCCATGACATCCGCAAGACTCTCGTAGTCATTGTGGAATCTAGGGTATGAATCCCATGAGATCACATCCAGCTCCTTTGCCATCGGTCTGTAGTCGAGACCGTCATAGAGCTGCATGAAGTTGGTAGTTATCGGTATGTCAGGGGTGAGTTCTCTGAGGAGCTTTATCTCTGACTTCATGTAATCGTTCATGTTCCATGTTGTGAATCTCTTCCATTCGAGATTCAGTCCCATAATGCTGAAATCTCCATTTTTATAAGGCGGCTCGATCTGGGAGAAATCATTGTAGGAATGACTCCAGAAGGTTGTCCACCATGCCTTGTTCAGCTTATTTATGTCGTGGTCGAACTTCTCTGCAAGATAATTCTGAAATCTCTTCACACAGATACGACAGTAGCACTCCCCGCCAAGCTCATTTGACACATGCCACATGATAAGTCCAGGATGGTTACCGACGTGGGCGTGGAGCTGACGGATGATATTGTCAACTTTTTCTCTGTATACAGGTGAGCTCATGCAGTGGTTCTCACGGACGCCCTGATGTTCCCTGACGTCATATGAATCCACACGCCTGATCTCAGGATACTTCTGTGCCATCCATGCCGGTTTGCCGCCAGATGGCGTGGCAAGAATGGTGTAAATGCCTGCATTATACAGGTTGTCCATAACATCCTTCAGCCAGTCAAAATGGTATTCGCCCTCAACAGGCTCATATGCTGACCATGAAAATACACCAAGTGTAGCGGAAGTAATTCCTGCCTCCTTCATCATCTCGATATCCTTTGCCAGAATATCAGGGCGGTCGAGCCACTGTTCAGCATTGTAATCACCGCCGTGTAGTATTCCGTTTATCTGTGGAAAAAGCTTGTTTTTGTTCATTTATCTGTCATCTCCTATAAATAAAGGTAATGTGCTCTATGTTATCTGTTTTTAGTGTAAAATATATGCGCAAACGGTTGCACAGCTTGCTATTTAAAGGTAGCACAAATAGACAAATAATTCAATTGTAATTTGACAATACATTTTAATTTGTGCAAAATATACAAAATATATACACTGCCATTCATCAGGACAATATTGTATATAATTAAGAAAAACGGCTTGAAATAAGAGATATAATTGCTTATGATTAAGATATCATGAATTGCTCAAAGTTGCGCAATTTGTCAATTCCTACAAGATGTACAAAAGTGAGGTAAAAAGCTATCGAACAGTGTCAAAAATCTATATAATAAAAGTATTGAGGGATGAACGGAAATATAAGGTTGGAACGTATCGTTTAAGGAGGAGTTTTATGATAAAAAAGAGGAAATCATATAGAGTGGTGGCAGGCAGTATAAGGTCTGAGTTGTTAAGGGGGCTGAGCAGAAAAATCTGTATCGGTGCCTTGGCATTTTCAGCGGCGGTTGTGCTATTGCCAGGCGGTAAAGTGGGAGCATATGCATCTGATCAGACACGGGTAAGTTCAGATGAGAGTCAGGTTACGGTAGGGTATGATGATCTGGACGACACTTTGCAGAAAGGCGGACTTGGCGTTGTCGTTGAGCAGCAGGATGGTGCGGCTTCACTGGCATCTACATATGATGCAACAGCACTTGAGAAGCTTATTGTTGAAGGAATCAAGGCATGGCAGACGAGTATAGATGTATCGGAACTTGGCCTTACGAGAGACGATATTAATAACGGGGCAGTAAGATCTATTATCAATTCTCATCCCGAGTTTATCAGTCTATCGGGAGGCTATACATATTGGACTTCTGGCTCTTCAATCACCAAAATAGTATTTACATATTTGACAAATGCAAAGGAGGAGCAGCAGGAGCTTGATGCTGCACTTCAGGAAGTCAAGAGTAAGATAGATACCAGTGGAATGAGCGATGAAGAGATAGTACTTGCATATCATGAGTATCTCACATCCACAGTTGCATATGCATATGAGGATTATTTCAATGGAACGATTGCTGCAAATCACGGGTACGATATGTATGGAGCTTTGGTTAAACATAGTTGTGTGTGTCAGGGATATGCCGAGACTATGTTTTATCTGCTAAGAGAGGCTGGTCTTTCATGTGCAATCGCATCAAGTGAAAATATCAATCACGCATGGAACATAGTTAAGATCCGTGGCAACTGGTATCACATAGATGCGACATGGGATGATCCGGTGTGGGATATGCCTGGAAGATCATATCATGATTATTTCCTTGTCAGCTTTGATACAATGAATAAGAATACACTCATCAACCATACTAAGGACAGAACGGATATGGTTGTCAGCGCACAGTGGGGAGATACATATACGACAGCGGTGGACACCACTTATGAGAGTGGTAAGTTCTGGAATGGTATTGAGAAAGCTATTTTTTATAAAGACGGTTATTGGTACAGCATAAGTGAGGGCAGTTCGAAAACATCATTTAACATAAATAAGTACCAGTATTCGACTAACATAAACAAGGTTTTGTATTCGGGCACTGCAAAATGGACAACTCCGAGTGGTGGGTATTATCCTGGTGTTTATAGTTCAATATATCTCCGAGGTGATAATTTATATTTTACTACTCCGGATAGCTTGAACAAGATAGATATAACATCAACAAATGTAACTCCTACAGAGCTTATAAATATACGAACACAGTATAATAGTTCAACAGGAAATAATTTATATGCGTTTGGAGAACAGTATGGTAAGCTGGTGTATTTTATTACAGATTCTCCTAATATAAAGAAAACTAAGGATTCAAGCAATTCAAGCAAGTATAACAAGGAGTATGCCGAGTATACATTCGAGATGTGCATAAGCCACAAGTGGGATGCTGGAGTGGTGACAAAGGAGCCGACCTACACAAGTACAGGAACCAAGAAGTACACCTGTACAAACTGCGGTGAGACCAAGATCGAAACGATAGCCAAACTTGTATGTACGAGCCACGTGTGGGATAGCGGCAAGGTTGTGACAGCGCCGACATACAAGACAGAGGGAATCAAGAAGTATACGTGTAAGAATTGCGGAACAACCAAGACCGAAACGATAGCCAAGCTTGTATGTACAAAGCATGCATGGGATGCCGGAGTAGTGACAATACAGCCAACATACAAGACAGAGGGAACAAGAAAGTACACCTGTACAAACTGTGGCGAGACAAAGACCGAGACTATAGCTAAGCTTGTATGTACGACCCATGCATGGGATAATGGAACGGTTACTAAGAAAGCTACATATACAGCTACAGGAGTCAGGAAATATACGTGCAAGACATGTGGCGCAGCAAAGCAGGTCACAATTGCAAGGCTGAAGCTTGCGAAGGTAACCGTAAAGTCTGCACAGCAGGCCGGCGCGATAAAGCTTACCTGGAATAAAGCGTCAGGGGCATCTGGTTACAAGATATACAGGAGAACCGCCAAGGGAAGATATGTATGCATCAAGACAGTCAAGTCGGGAACGACAAGCTATGTAGACAAGACAGTCAAGTCAGGAAACAGGTATTACTACTGTGTAAAGGCATATAATGGAAATGTACTCAGTGGATATACAGAGGCAAGTATTCTCTACATCAAGGCTCCGGTTGTCACGGTCAGGAAGTCAGCACAGGGAGTGAAACTTTCCTGGAAAAAGTCTGCCGGTGCAAAAAAATACATTGTGTATAGAAAGACACCAACAGGCAAATACAGGGCAGTCAAGACTGTAACAGCGAAAACTCTCAGTTGGACAGACAAAACGGCAAAGAAAGGTCAGACTTATTATTACATTGTGAAGGCAGTGAATAATAAGACATACAGTGCAGCGTCACCGCAGAAGAGAATAAAAAGGTAGATGCTTACTGCGTAATTATAAGGGAGAAAAAGAATGAAATATGAAAATGTAAGACTCACAGAAGCTGTGCGGCGTATCAGGATGATATTTGTGGTGGGCGTCATCGCTGCGTGTGTGCTGTACGGCGGAAAAATACCAGCATTTGCGGAAGATACTCAGGAACAGTATGACTCATCACAGAGCAGCTATGGTCAGTTGCTTGAGCAGGAGGGCGATACTTCAGGTATCCTGCAATTTGGCGGACAGATAATAGAAGATGAAGCATCGGATTCATCGGAAGCGTCACTGGCAGCGGCAAATTCAAAGAAATATGAGAGTGCCATTGTCGGCGCTGTGGAGAAATTTTCACCGAGACTCAATGTAAAGAGCTGGGGATTGACCACACGAAATGTTGCAAATGTAGTCACAACCGCAATGAATGCGCATCCCGAGGTCGTGTATGTGGCAAGATACAGTTATCTGTATGACCAGACCACAGGAAAGGTCGTGTATCTGAAGTTCTCATACAAGCCAAATGCCCGAACCGAAAAGAAGCAGTTGGATGCAGCCATAGCGGAAGTGAACAAGCAGATAAATACAAAGAACATGAAGCCGGCAGAGATCGTGCTTGCATATCATGAGTTCCTGACATCCACAGTTGCATATGACACCAGCGGGGCTAAGGAATTTGATCCAACAACCGGAAGAGACCACATGTATGATATGTATGGTGTATTGGTTAAGAGGAGCAGCGTGTGTCAGGGATATGCGGAGACCATGTGGTATTTCCTCAGGAAAGCCGGGGTTCCGAGTGGAGTTGCCACAAGCCAGTATGTAAACCATGCGTGGAATGTTGTAAATATAGGTGGAAAGTGGTATCACGTTGACGCAACCTGGGATGATCCCACAAGTGATATACCGGGAAGGTCGATGCATGATTATTTCCTTGTAAGCTTTGACACCTTGAACAGTAAGACTAAGGCCGCTAGCAGCAATTATTATCTTGGCAGATATGACACAAAGGTGGGAAATGTGTGGAAGGGAACATACAGCAATGCCACGGATAAGCGATATGAAAAAGGCCAGTTCTGGAATGGCGTTGAGAAGGTCATCTTTTATAGAAAGGGCTACTGGTACAGCATAAAGCAGGGCAGCCAGTCATCATACTATCAGATAAACAAGTACAGCTTCAGCAACGGTGTAAATACAACGATATTTACCGGGCAGGATGAATGGCTGGATACAGATGGTACGACACTTAACAAACAGTATGGAACACTGTTCCTTGCACAGGAAAAGCTCTATTTCTGCACATCGAGGTATGTTGCATGGATAGATCTTGAGGTAAATGAGCGCAAGGCGTGGGCTATATATGACATAAGACAGAAGTATGTATCAGGTTTAAACATATATGGAATGGGATATTACGGAAATGATGTTGTGATCTGGGTTTCCGACACTCCATCCTGTACAAGAAAGGACGCTTACTATCTAGGAGCATGTATGAGCCACAAATGGCAGGCGGGAGAGGTTACAAAACAGCCGACATTCACATCCCAGGGATCGCAGAAGTACAAATGCAGCAACTGCGGATATACCAAGAATGTCACACTCGACAAATTGAAGCTTGCGACGGTGACGGTCAAAACGAAGAATACAGGTAAGGGAATAAGCCTCACCTGGAATACCGATTCAAGAGCCACCGGTTATAAGGTATACAGACGCACAGGCAAGGGTGCATACAGACTTATAAAGACAGTGAAGGGAAGCTCTGTGAGATCAATGGTAGACAGATCTGTTGTAGGAGGAAAGACCTACACATACAGAGTATCGGCATACAACAGCTATACAAAGGGCGGCTCCAAGGCAAAGAGCCAGTATTATATAGGCTGCACGACCGCAAGAGCAAAGAATACCTCACAGGGAGTAAGAGTCTCCTGGAAGAAGACAAAGGGAGCCGCCGGCTATAAGATATACAAAAAGACAGGCAGCGGCAGATTCAAATGTGTGAAGGTTGTGAAAGCAAAGACCACAACATATCTTGACCGCCGTGTGAAGTCAGGAACAAAGTACACATACTTTGTAAAACCATACAAAGGAAAGACGGCAGGAACCTACAAGAAGGCTAGTGTCAAGTACAGATAAAAAGTAAATAGAGCGCGTAAAAAATACCATGTACAGCATTTCGCCTGTACATGGTATTTTTGCTTTTGTTATATGCTTAGAATGATATTATTTTTCATTCTTGTGTTCTGTTATGTCCCTGTGGGAATTGTCGAACAGATCTGTGTCGGCCACATCTGATGAATCATTTCGATTCAGGGTCTCGCCTATGCGGGCCTTTGCCTCAGTTCCGGCAGCCTTGATACCCTCGGTGATCACCTCGCTCTTTTCCTTGAGATTTTCACTTATCACAGCGCTTTTTTCCTTTACGTTCTCTGTAAGCTGTTCAGCCTTCAGTTTGATCTTCTTTGTTATGGAGAAGCTTTCAGGGTTATTCTCAAATGCTCGTTTGATCGATGCTGTATCGTGAAGAGAGAGAAGGAAGCTTGGCTTCTCCTTGAACTTCTCACGATCCAGAGCCAGTCGGGACTTGAGTTCCTCAACACGGACAATAAGATCATTCTCTTTCGCAAATTTCTTCACCTTGTTCATCAGGTTGAATGATACAACGCAGTCGATTACGAATACCCCGTAGAAAAAACCGATGAAGAAGGAGAATGTCAGGTGATCCGCCAGCCAGTACACAGCGTTCAGTATGTGTGGATGGAGGAAGAAATAGTACAGTGCCGCGATCACACCCCAGAAGAATGAGAACAGCGGACATATGATGCCCTGTATATTGCCCCACTCATCTGAGTAGTCCCACAGCTTGATGTTCATTCCTATTATAAATATACGTCCGGCAATGTATTCCACAACGGTCATGGCGATGGCCATGATCAGTACCACCAGAACCTTTTGCAAAACAGGATGGGCGTCAACAGCATCTATATGGATCAGGGACAGGAGATACAGCACCACAAGGCCTGAACCGTAGAGAGGCAGGTAAGGCCCGATGAGGAATCCCGGGTTGATCCATTTGTGGCTTGGGTTGCTCTTGGAGAAGAACTTTCTGAATATGACTTCAATGCACCAGCCCATGATGCATCCTATGAAAAATAAAAATAATATTACCAGAATACTTTTGATATTGAAATTATCCATACATGGAATCTCCTTTGTATATATGACTTTGCCAATAGTAATAAGATAGTATATAGAAGGAAAAAAAGCAACCTTACAAAATGTCACAAGTGTAAGATAGTTTGTTGATACTTATTGAGAAAAAAAGTCATTTAAATTGCGAATGTTATATTGGACTAACGCCGGGGACAGTGCTATACTTACAGCAAATAAAAAGCCACGAAACAGATGCAGACTCTTTCTACAGTACGAAGATCGAGAATGCATTTTTTACGTTAAGGAGAGTTTGATTGAACAAACCGTGATTAGAAAAATCGAATCACGGCGAAGCCTGTCATATAATCTATCATGCGTATAAGTGGTCATATCATTAATCAGAATAAATATATAATCAAGGAGGACAAAATCATGATGAAGGCATTAAAGAAGGTAAACTGGAAGAAGCTTGGAATATTTGCAGGTGGAGTATTATTTGGAACAGCTGGTATCAAGGTTCTCTCAAGCAAGGATGCAAAGAACGTATATACACATTGTACAGCTGGTGTTCTTAGAGCAAAGGACTGTGTCATGAAGACAGCAAATACTATCCAGGAGAACTGTGGTGATATCTACGCAGGAGCAAAGGATATCAACGAGGCAAGAGCACAGAAGGCAGCAGAGGCTGACTTTGAGGATGCTGAGTGCACAGAGGCTGAGAGCGCTGACGCAGCAGAGACTGTAGAAGAGTAATCAGTATAAGACAAAACATAAGAAAGAGGCGAAGATCTTGAAGTTTTCTATTTTAAATGAAACAAAGAATCGTCTGCGTATACACATGGCACAGAGCCGTATGACCATGGCACAGGCCGACATACTTCAGTATTATCTGGAGAACTGTGAGGCAGTGGAAGAGGTCAAGGTGCACGACAGAACCTGTGACGCGATCATCATATATGATGGTGACCGTGCAGCGGTGATAGATGCGCTGAGACAGTTTGGATATGACAGGGTGGAGGTTCCGGCGGATCTCACAGAGACATCAGGCAGAGTCATGAACAGACAGTATGAGGACAAGCTGTTTTGGAAGACCGCCTGGTACATGACCAAGAAATGGATCATGCCAATGCCGCTTCGGTATTGTCTGACATCCGTCAAAGCTCTCAAGTATATAGGCAAGGGGCTCAAGTGTCTTGCGAACAGGAAGCTTGAGGTGCCGGTTCTCGATGCAACAGCCATAACAGCATCCATTCTGACAAATGATTTCGCGACAGCGGGATCAGTCATGTTCCTTCTGGAGATCGGTGAGATCCTTGAGGAGTGGACACATAAGAAGTCGGTGGATGGACTGGCAAGAAGCATGTCACTCAATATCAATAAGGTATGGGTGCGTGTGGATGATTGTGATGTACTTATGGACAGTGCGAAGATCGCAAAGGATGATCTGGTAGTGGTTCATATGGGCAATGTCATTCCATTTGACGGTGTTGTGGATCAGGGCGAGGGCATGGTCAATCAGGCATCCCTCACCGGAGAGTCAGTACCGGTCCACAAGGGACACGGAGACAGTGCATATGCAGGTACAGTTGTTGAGGAAGGTGAGCTGGTAGTCAGAGTTGTAAAGACTGGTAAGACCAGCAGATATGATAAAGTTGTTGCGATGATAGAGGAGTCTGAGAAGCTTAAGTCAGGACTTGAGAGCAAGGCAGAGCATCTTGCAGATGGTCTTGTGCCATGGACTCTCGGTGGAACTATCCTCACATACCTTTTAACAAGGAATATCACCAAGACACTTGCGGTGCTCATGGTCGACTATTCATGTGCACTGAAGATGTCCATGCCTATAGCGGTATTGTCTGCTATACAGGAGGCAAACAAGCATCACCTCACAGTCAAGGGCGGCAAATTCCTGGAGGCTGTAGCTGATGCAGACACGATAGTATTTGACAAGACAGGAACACTTACAAAGGCATCACCTACGCTTGTACGCGTCGTATCATTTGACGGAAGAGATCCTGATGAACTGCTCAGGATAGCTGCATGTCTGGAGGAGCATTTCCCTCATTCCATGGCAAGAGCGGTTGTGAGCTGCAGCCAAGGGGCTGGAGCATGAGGAGATGCACTCCAAGGTTGAGTATGTTGTGGCTCACGGTATCTCATCAAGCATAGACGGCAAGAAGGTTGTCATAGGAAGCTATCATTTCGTATTTGAGGATGAGGGCTGTGTGATACCTGAGGATAAGATAGAGCTGTACGAGTCGTTGTCCAAGACTCATTCACATCTGTTCATGGGAATCGATGGCAGGCTGGCAGCAGTCATATCCATCAAGGATCCGGTCAGACCTGAGTCGCTGAGGTTGTTTCAAGGCTCAAGAAGCTGGGAATCAAGAAGGTTGTCATGATGACAGGAGACAGTGACAGAACGGCCAAGGCTATTGCAGAGCAGGTAGGGGTGGATGAGTATTACTCAGAGGTCCTTCCTGAGGACAAGGCAAAGTTTGTCGAGGCTGAGAAGACTGCGGGTCGAAAGGTCATCATGGTGGGAGATGGAATCAATGACTCACCTGCACTGTCGGCATCCGATGCTGGAATTGCCGTAAGTGATGGCGCGGAGATTGCCAGAGAGATCGCAGATATAACTGTCAGTGCGGACAATCTGTACGAGCTCGTAACACTTAAGGAACTCAGTAATAAGCTGATGAGCAGGATCAACAGGAACTATCGCAAGATAGTGACCATCAACACAGGACTTATCATCCTGGGCGTGATGGGAGTTATCCAGCCAACCACATCAGCACTGCTTCACAATTCATCGACGCTTCTCATAAGTCTTGACAGTATGAAGAAGCTGCTGGATTGATGATCGGAGCATAGAATTATATTGATGATCGAAGCGTAGAATCATATAGAATATAAAATAAAGCTGCCCTCTTCACTGTGATGAGTACCCGGGATTCCGGAACATTAGTGAGGAGGGCAGTTTTGTAGTTAAAAGATGATTTTAAATAATAAAAATAATCTGTAAGAATTGTTGACCGGGCCGACAGAATATGACAAAATGTACGTATAAATCATGAGTAGATAGCTGAACATAAGGGCAGAATATTAGCAGATATTATCTGGAATGTTTATGAAATGAAAATATACAGATGTGTGTGGAACACAGCATGATGCGTGTGTTCATCACAATAGAATGGAGGATGATTAGTATGGTAAAAACGGTAAAAGGCGATAATTTTGAAGATATAAAGGCATGCGGTGTGGCGGTTGCGGATTTCTCAGCAACATGGTGCGGACCATGCAAGATGATGGCACCGGTATTTCACACGGTTGCAGATGAACTGAATGGTGAAGTGGATTTCTTCAGTGTGGACGTGGATGAGAATCCCGGACTTGCGGCTGCCAATAAGGTGTTCAGTGTTCCGACATTGATACTGTACAAGAATGGTGTTGAGACATCGAGGAGTGTCGGAGCTATATCCAAGTATGATCTTCTCGATTTCATTGAGAAGATCAAATAATTGTCTGTGATATGTATCCCGGATATTTTAATTGGGATCTGAATTGAAGTGGGGATACAAACTAGAAACAGGAAAAACATAAAGCCCTGTCAGACTTAACATTCATATGGGTCTCATATTATGGATACATATGAATGTTAAGTCTGACAGGGCTTTAAGGTTATTGAAAACACATTGACTATCTGGCGTCTCTGTCTACATATTCTCTATACTTAACCAGACTCTTATATGCCGGTCTGATGATCTTGTCCGTGGTGACAAGCTCCTCGATTCTGTGAGCGCTCCATCCAACTATACGTGCCACTGCAAAGAGCGGTGTGTAGAGCTCCCTAGGAATTCCGAGCATCTCATACACGAATCCGCTGTAGAAGTCTACGTTAGGGCTGACACCCTTGTATATCTTGCGTTCCTTGGCGATGAGCTTTGGCGCGATCTTCTCAATGTTGTTGTACAGAGTCATATCCTCGTCCCTGCCCTTGGCAGCGGCAAGCTGTTCGACAAATGACTTGAATACTTTTTCTCTTGGGTCTGACAGTGAGTAAACGGCATGGCCCATACCATAGATGAGTCCCTTGTGGTCGTAGGCTTGCTTGTTCAGCAGCTTATCCAGATATGCCTCTATGGCCTCTTCGTCATGGTAATCCTTTATGTGCTCCTTGATATCGTCCATCATGTTCATAACCTGCAGGTTGGCACCACCATGCTTCCTTCCCTTGAGGGATGAAAGGGCGGCGGCAATGGCAGAGTATGTGTCAGAGCCGGATGACGTTACAACTCTTGTGGTGAATGTGGAATTGTTACCACCGCCGTGTTCCATGTGAAGCAGAAGTGCTATGTCAAGAACTCTTGCCTCAAGCTCGGTATACTTCATGTCAGGCCTGAGCATCCTGAGGATGTTTTCAGCCACGGAAGCATCCTTGTCAGGTCTGTGAATGTACATACTTCCGTCGTTCTCATAATGGTTGTATGCGTGATAACCATACACAGCCATCATAGGAAATGTTCCGATGAGACCGATACACTGTCTGAGAACATTGTCTATATCCAGGTTGGTAGCCTGATTATCGTATGAAGCCAGAGTCAGCACACTTCTTGTCATGGAGTTCATTATATCCACACTAGGTGCTTTCATGATGACATCACGGGTAAAGTTGGTCGGCAGGTTCATGGACTCGGCGATGACACTGCTGAATTCTGAGAGCTGAGCCTCGGTAGGCAGTTCTCCGAAGAGAAGAAGATAAGCAGCTTCCTCAAATATATGGCGTTTTCCTTTGCCGCCTTTTACGAGATCCTGTACATCATAGCCTCTGTACAATAACTGTCCGTCACACGGAACCTTCTGGCCATCCACATCCTTAAATGCTATGATCTGTGATATATTGGTAAGACCGGTCAGAACTCCCTGTCCATTCTCATCACGCAGTCCTCTTTTTACTCCGTATCTGGCATAGAGCTCTTTGTCTATCACATCATGCTGCTGACAGAGAGAAGCCTGCTTCTCCACGTATTCTGTCAGATTCTCCATATACTCCATATAAGTAACTCCTTTCCGTTTGTATGATAAATCAGATGATCTTTTTGCATATGTCGCTTAGACAACATGCGTCGCAATGTGGCTTCGTTCTGGCTGTGCACACGGATCTGCCGTGATCCACCAGCCTGTGACAGAAGTCATTGCTCTCATCTGGAGGTACAAGCTTCCACAGTTCCATCTCAACCTTCTTCGGATCTTTTATCCCGTCAACCAGTCCCATTCGGTTGACAAGGCGTATACAGTGGGTATCTGTTACAATGGCAGGTTTGCCGTAGATATCACCCATGATGAGGTTTGCGCTCTTGCGGCCTACGCCGGGGAGCTTAAGCAGCTCATCTAGACTGTCAGGAACCTGGCAATCATAGGAATCAACAAGCATATTCATACATGCACTAATATCTCTGGCCTTGCTCTTCCCCAGTCCGCAAGGTCTCACA